>BNJU01001900.1_pt1 | contig 133530 bp, 156 predicted proteins | sample 8539281 | NCBI WGS metagenome assembly BNJU01 (sample SAMD00202456, study PRJDB9452) | human saliva metagenome | isolation source: human saliva | place: Japan
TTGGCATCTTCTATGGCTTCCGGAATAATATCCATTCCTCTGAGACTCTTGACCTTCTTTGCGAAGGCAAATCCAATCGTACCAACACCACAATAAGCATCGATTAGATGGTCTTCTTTGCTGACATCCAGAGCCTTAATTGCTTCACTATAGAGAATTTCTGTCTGCTCCGGATTAAGTTGATAAAAAGCTCGGGGCGAGAGAGAAAACTCATAGTCGAGTACTCCTTCTTGAATGCTCTCTTGGCCCCAGATAATTTCCGTCTTTTCACCATAGATTTCACTTGTTTTCGCTGTATTTGTATTGACTGCAACTGTGACGACTTCTGGAAAATCTTTAACTAAGTCTTTTTACTAGCTGGGTTAAAATTAAGCTGACGATTCGTAACAATGATTATTTGAACTTGCCCCGTTTTTCTTGCTCTTCGTACCATAATCGTGCGAACACCGAGCGTTTTTCTCTCATCTGTAATTGGAATTTGGTGGTAAGTAAGAAGTTCAGCTAGGCGATTCGCAATCACTTGGGTTTCCTTATCTTGCACCAAACAGTCTTTCAACTCTACGAGATAATGAGAGTTTTGCGCATACAAACCTGCCTTGACCTGATTTTTAAATTTCCGAGTCTGGAATTGAAGCTTAGCACGGTAGTACTTTGGTTCCTGCATTCCGATAGTTGGACGGATTTCATAGTTTTCATATCCCGCAGGGGCAAATTTTTTCAGGGCTTGGTGGAGCAAATCTGTTTTGAACTCTAACTGTTTATCATAGTGGAGGTGCATGATTTGGCAACCACCACATTCATTATAAATCGTACAAGCTGGTACGACTCGAAATTTAGACTTCTTATTAACCTTTAGTAATTTGGCTTCAACAAAGTTACGTTTAATAGAAGTAATTTGACAATAGATGTCTTCTCCTTTGAGGGCTCCAGGCACAAATACTAAAGTTTTTTGGTAAAATCCGATTCCCTCGCCATTGATGCCCATCCGCTTGATTTTTAAAAGGTATTTTTTTGTTTGACTTTCAGATTCATACCCTATCTTATCACATTTTTAGGGGTATAATAGAACTATGAAAATCACAAAACTTGAAAAAGAAAAAAACGCCTCTACTTGATGGAACTAGATGGACAGCAAACTTCTTATATCACGGAGGATACCATTGTCCGTTTTATGTTGTCTCGAGATAAAGTCATTAGTAAAGAGGAACTTACCGAGATTCAGGACTTTGCCCAGTTCTCTTATGGTAAAAATCTCGCCCTCTATCATCTATCATTTAAAGCTCGAACCGAAAAGGAAGTTCGTGAGTATCTGAAAAAGTATGATCTTGATGAAAAAATCACTAGTCAAGTTATCGCTAATCTTAAAGAAGATAACTGGATTAATGATCGTCAGTATGCCTACTCTATCATCAATGCCAATCAACTTTCTGGAGATAAGGGACCTTATGTGCTGGCTCAAAAACTGTCTCAAAAAGGGATTGCCAAAGCAACTATTGAAGATGTTTTAAAGGATTTTGATTTTTCGGAGGTTGCTCAACGTGTGGCGGAGAAACTTCTAAAAAAATACACGGGAAAGCTTCCCGCTCGTGCCTTGCAGGATAAGATTATTCAAAACTTGACTAACAAGGGATTCTCCTATGCTGATGCTAAAAGTGCCTTTGATGACCTGAACAATCAAGTCGACCAAGAAACGACTCAAGAACTCATTTTTAAAGAGCTAGACAAACAATATGATAAGTATGCTCGAAAGTATGAAGGATACGAACTTAAACAGCGTTTAACCCAAGTTTTAGCTCGAAAAGGCTATGATTTTTCGGATATAGCCAGCGCTCTCAGAGAATATCTTTAATATTTTCGTGTAAAATTTAAAAAAATTAGACCGATTTATGATATAATAGTAAACGATAAACTTATAAATTGTAGAAAGTTGGTTAGTTATGAAACTTCCAAAAGAAGGCGACTTTATTACAATTCAAAGTTATAAGCATGATGGGAGTCTTCACCGTACTTGGCGGGACACCATGGTACTAAAAACAACAGAGAACGCCATTATCGGCGTCAACGACCACACACTTGTTACCGAAAGTGACGGTCGTCGTTGGGTGACTCGAGAACCGGCTATTGTTTACTTTCACAAAAAATATTGGTTTAATATCATTGCTATGATTCGCGATAATGGGATTTCCTACTATTGCAATATGGCTAGCCCCTACTATCTAGATGAGGAAGCCCTAAAATACATTGATTATGATTTGGATGTCAAGGTCTTCACTGATGGCGAAAAGCGCCTCTTGGACGTTGAAGAGTATGAGCGCCATAAACGCAAAATGAAGTATTCTGATGATTTAGACTATATTTTGAAAGAGCATGTTAAAATCCTTGTTGATTGGATCGACAATGGACATGATCCTTTCTCAGAGGCCTATGTCAACATTTGGTACAAACGCTACATAGAACTAAAGAATCGGTAAGTTGTCAAACCGGGGTGAGAGCCCTGGTTTTTATTTGAAAAACCCAGCTTTTTCAGCTGGGTTGATTGCATATATCTAATTTAGTAACAGTGAACTTGATGTGGGAATAGTCTTTTTCAACTATCCTTATCCAACAAGAAAAGCCGTGGCATCCTTCTTAATCTGAACAAGATCGATATTCTGAGCTTGAGCTGCATAGACGCATCCACAATAACATTGACGATAAATATCATACTCCTCGCACATCTCCACCGAACGCTTGTAGCCTTGATTTTTCTTGAAATCACTTGGGAGATAGTGGGTGGTATAAATCTTTTGCATATCAATTCCGATGCTGTTGATGGTTTGAGAATTCTTATGGGGACTGATGGTCAAGGCTGAACCAAAGTAGTCAAAGCCCAAATCCATAGCCACTTGCGCTGTTTTATCCAAACGGTAATCAAAACAAACCTTGCAACGATCGCCACCTTCTGGTTCTTCTTCCAGTCCTCTGACTAACTTCCGGTATTCATTGGGTTCATAAGGCGCTTCTATATACTGGACCGTATTTCCTGTTCGCTCATTGAAATCATTAACAAATTTCTTGGTGACGTAAGCTCGCTTGTGGTATTCTGCCTTGGGATGGATATTGGAATTGGCAAAATAGATGGTCACATCCGCGTATTTGGTCAGGTATTCTAGGGTGTAGGTACTACAAGGAGCACAGCAAACATGCATGAGAATAGTGGGACGTTGCTCATTTTTCTCCCAAACTTGAACCATTTTTTGCATAACACGGTCATAATTAATCTTCTGATTGGGATTCATCTTGCTCAGAATTTCTTCTACATCAATCATGTTCTTCTCCTTTTTCTAGTCTTATTTTTATCATATAAGTTAGGAGAGCTCAAATCAATTTTTAGAAGAGAAAATCCATAAAAGGAGGGAATGTTCTTCCCTCCTTTTGTGTTTTTTATAAGTTACTTTTACATCATGCCGCCCATCATGCTTGGATCCATGGCTGGAGCTGGGGCTGCTGGTTCCGGTTTATTGGCTACGACTGCTTCTGTTGTCAAAGATCGAGCTGGCTACAGATGCTGCATTTTGAAGGGCTGAACGGCTCACTTTCACTGGGTCAATGATTCCTTCTTCAATCATGTTGACCCATTCGCCAGTTGCTGCGTTGAAGCCTGTACCAACTTCTGCATTCTTCAAGCGGTCAATAACAATAGAACCTTCGAATCCCGCATTGTGAGCGATTTGACGAACAGGTTCTTCCAAGGCACGGAGAACAATATTGCGTCCTGTCGCTTCATCTCCTGTCAATTCCAAATCAGCTACGGCTGGAATGACATTTACAAGAGCTGTTCCGCCACCAGCAACGATTCCTTCTTCAACAGCTGCACGAGTAGCGTTGAGGGCATCTTCAATGCGGAGTTTCATTTCTTTTCAACTCAGTTTCAGTTGCAGCTCCGACCTTGATGACTGCGACACCACCTGACAATTTTGCCAAGCGTTCTTGCAATTTTTCACGGTCAAATTCAGAGGTTGTGGTTTCGATTTGAGACTTGATAACTGCAACACGGTGAGAAATAGCTTCAGGATTTCCAGCACCTTCTACGATAACAGTGCTGTCTTTTGTCCACAGTTACTCTCGCCGCTTGACCAAGCGCCTCAATAGTCGCATCTTTCAACTCAAGACCAAGATCTTCTGTGATAACTGTTCCACCTGTCAAGATAGCGATATCTTCAAGCATCGCTTTACGGCGATCACCAAAACCAGGTGCCTTAACTGCTACTACGTTGAAGGTTCCACGAATCTTGTTCAATACAAGAGTTGGAAGAGCTTCACCATCCACATCATCCGCAATAATCAAGAGAGGACGGTTGCTTTGAAGAATGCTTTCTAGGAGTGGCAAGATTTCTTGGATATTTGAAATCTTCTTATCGGTAATCAAAATGTATGGATTTTCAAGGTCAGCCACCATTTTTTCGCTATCTGTCACCATGTACTGTGAAAGGTAACCGCGGTCAAACTGCATTCCTTCCACGACTTCAAGCTCTGTTTCCATACCACGTGACTCTTCAATGGTGATAACACCGTCTTTACCCACTTTTTCCATGGCTTCAGAGATGTATTCGCCGACTTTCTCAGAACGAGAAGATACAGCGGCAACCTGAGCGATGGCTTCTTTATTGGCAACAGGGATAGCATTGTTTTTCAAGGCTTCTACAGCTGCGGTAACCGCTGCTTCAATCCCCCGACGAATGCCGATTGGATTGGCACCTGCTGTGACGTTCTTGATTCCTTCACGGACGATAGCTTGGGTCAAGACAGTTGCAGTTGTTGTCCCGTCACCTGCGATATCATTGGTTTTTGAAGCTACTTCTGATACCAATTTGGCACCCATATTTTCAAAATGGTCTTCCAACTCGATTTCTTTTGCAATGGTCACACCGTCATTGGTGATGAGGGGCGAGCCAAATGATTTTTCAAGAACGACATTACGGCCTTTTGGTCCCAAGGTTACTTTAACAGTGTCTGCAAGGATATCGACACCACGAACCATAGCTGAACGAGCATCAGATGAAAATTTAATTTCTTTTGACATACTTACTTTCTCCTTCTATTCTTCAATGATAGCCAAAATGTTAGCTTCGCCAACGATGATGTACTTCTCATCGCCATCTTTGATATCAATACCAGCGTGGGCTTCAACTAAGACACGGTCTCCAGCCTTAACGCTTGGAGCAACCAAGTCACCGTTCAAGGTACGAACCCCTTGTCCAGTAGCTACAACTTGGGCTGTTTTTGTTTTTTCTTGGGCTGAGCCCGCAAGGACAAAGCCTCCAACAGTTTGTTCTTTTTCTTCGATTTTCAAGACCACACGGTCTCCTAATGGTTTCAACATCTGTTTTCCTCCATGATAAACTACATATTATTAGCACTCTTTATATATGAGTGCTAATTCATAGTTCTATTGTATCACTTGGTCAGAAATAGTCAAGAAAAAAGTCTGACTTTGGCAAGATAAAAAGCCTGAGACCAACTCAGACTTTTCAATGTTTATACTCAATGAAAATCAAAAGATCGAAACTAGGAAGCTAGTTGCAGGTTGCTCAAAAGCACTGCTTTGAGGTTGTAGATAGAACTGACGAAGTCAGCTCAAAACAATGTTTTTGAGGTTGTAGATAAGATTGACCAAGTCAGTTACCTATACCTACGGCAAGGTGAAACTGACGTGGTTTGAAGAGATTTTCGAAGAGTATTAAAATGGCAATTCCTCCTCTTCCAAGACCAAATCTGCCAAATTCTGTCCAGCGTTATTTTCACGCATAGCACGTTGGGCGCGGCTTTCCAAAAGTTGGAATCCTGTGGCAAGGACTTCAGTCACATAGTTCATCTGGCCATTTTTTCTCAAAGCGACGAGTACGAAGTTCTCCATCCACAGAGATAAGACTACCTTTTAGTTGCGTAGCTTGCCAAGGTTTCAGCCAATTTTTCCCCCAAAGAACCAGATTGACAAAGTCAGCTTCACGTTCACCGTTTTGGTCTTTGTAACGACGATTCACAGCGATAGTTGCTCGCGCTACTGACTTGTCATTGTTGGTTTTGTGCAATTCTGGTGTAGACGTCAAGCGCCCGATCGTGATAACTTTATTATACATATTTTTCTTCCTCCTACTTATCTATTCGCAAGGAATCAAAAAAAGTTACAGAAATTTGTAACTTTTCGAGAAAATTTTTTATTTTTTATGAACCATGAAACCTGTCGCCTGTTGATTGGCCATAATGGTCATATCTGTAATCTGCACACGACGAGGCTGACTGGTCACATAGACCACTGTATCTGCAATATCCTGAGCTTGCAAGGCCTCAATTCCCTGATAGACGGTGGCAGCACGCTCTTTGTCACCATGAAAACGAACTGTAGAGAAATCTGTTTCGACAATCCCTGGTTGAATGGTGGTCACCTTGATATCCGTTGCAATGGTATCAATTCGCAGACCATCTGAAAAAGTCTTAACTGCTGCCTTGGTGGCTGAGTAAACAGCTGCCCCAGCATAGGCATAGATTCCTGCGGTCGATCCCATGTTGATAATATGACCCTGATTGACTTTTACCATTGCTGGTAAGAAACAGCGAGTAACTGCCATCAAACCCTTGACATTGGTATCCAACATGGTCAGCATATCCAATTCTTCGTAGTCTTGATAGGGAGTCAAGCCAAGAGCTAGTCCAGCGTTATTGACCAAGATATCAATCTGACCTATCGTTTCCAAAATATCGGAGCAGACAGTCTTCACCATGGTCATATCCGTGACATCCAGTGCAAAGGTCCAAACTGTTTGATTTGGAAAAGTTTCTGCAAACTCTGACTTGAGGGTCTCTAGTCTGTCTGTCCGTCGCCCTGTTAGAACGACATTCGCCCCCTGCTCCAGATAAGCACGCGCAATCGCTTCACCGATTCCTGAAGTCGCTCCTGTAATCACTACATTATTTGCCATCTTATCCCCCTCTATCTGATCTATCAAATACCGACAATTTCCTAGGCAGTCCAGTGTTTGGCTGGGTCAAATGGAGTTCCGACAACTTGGTCTTCTGATAATTCAATAACACCACGTTTTTGCGGAGCATTTGGCAAATGCAATTCACGAGGGCTGCACATCATGCCAAAACTCTTTTCACCGCGAAGTTCGCCTGGGAAAATGAGATTGCCTTTTGGCATCATCGCTCCAGGAAGAGCTACAATGGTTTTCAACCCAACACGCGCATTGGGAGCCCCTGCAACGATTTGCACTGTCTTGTCACTTGCGACTGCAACTTGGCAGATGTTGAGGTGGTCACTATCTGGGTGAGCTACCATCTCGACAATTTCACCAACAACAAACTTAGGTTCTTTGTCATTGATAATTTCTTCTGTAAATCCTTCCGCCTGCAATTCTTGGTTCAAACGAGCGACTTGCTCATCTGTCAAAAAGACTTGACCACGCTCTGCAATTTCAAACAAACTTGAAACTTCGAAAATATTCCAAGCTACTGTTTCCCCATTATCTTTGAGGAAAACACGGGCTACTTGGCCTTTGCGCTCCACGTCTAGTTTGGCATCTCCGCTGTTTTTCACGATGACCATAAGGACATCGCCAACATGCTCTTTTATTATATGTAAAAATCATTCTTTCATTTTCTCCTATTTCAGTCCTGCTAAAAAGTCGTTAATTTCTTCCTTGCTTTTACGGTCGCGATTGACAAAACGGCCGATTTCCTTGTCCTTTTCTAGCACAACAAGGCTAGGAATGCCGTACACATCCCAGAGTTTGGCCAGATCCAGATACTGGTCTCGGTCCACTCGAATAAATGTGAACTCTGGATTGGTCTCCTCAATCTCTGGCAAGGATGGATAGATATAACGACAATCGCCACACCAGTCTGCCACAAAAAGGAAGACCTTCTTGCCATCTTGCTCGACAAAACCTGCTAGTTCTTCTATACTACTAGGAATTATCATAAGACTTCCTCCTCATAGACCATGTCTTCATTTTCATAGACAAAGGTATAGTGACGGCCATCCTCGAAAATGACTCCTCCGACAAGTCGCTCTAGGCTACTTTCGTAGACTTGAACATAGAGAGTCGTAATCTCACCCATATCTGAGAAAAGTTCGCGCACGATAGCGGTCAACTCTTCCTGAGTCTTCATGAGCTTGTGATTATCTGCTGCTTTTTTAGCCCCTAAAGCAAGGGCACTTAGACCAGCCACAGTCAAGCCAGTCATCCATAATTTCTTAGCTTTCATACCATTCATTGTAACACAAAAAGGGCTCTAGGACAAATAGGGAAGCCGTATACGAGCAAGGCAATTAAAAACCTCTGAGATTGCTCTCAGAGATTAGAAGATAACTAGTTACTATTTTCAACTGCTGCAGTCACAAAGGCAGTGTAGAGTTCTTCTGGACGGTTTGGACGGCTGGAAAGTTCAGGGTGATACTGACACGCTACAAAGAATTTGTTTTCAGGTATCTCCACTATTTCTACCAAACGATTGTCTGAGAAACTCCTGAGAAGACAAAACCCTGCTGCCTCAAACTGTTCACGAAAGGCGTTGTTAAACTCATAACGGTGACGGTGACGGCGTTGCACCACTTCTTGATTGTGATAAGCAGCCGCTGCCTTAGAGCCACGTTTCAACTTAGATGGGTAAAGTCCCAAACGAAGGGTTCCTCCCATATCCTCAATATCAACCTGGTCACGCATGATATCAATGATAGGATATTTTGTTTCTGGTGCAAGTTCAGCAGAATTGGCACCTTCAAGACCTAAAACGTGACGAGCAAACTCGATACAAGTCAACTGCATTCCCAAGCAGACTCCCAACATTGGAACATCATTCTCACGCGCATAACGGATGGCTTGAATTTCCCTTCCGTACCACGTTGGCCAAAACCGCCTGGTACGATTATTCCGTCCGCATCAGACAAGAGTTCTGCTACATTCTCTGCTGTCACATCATTGGCGTTAACCCAATTAATCTTCACTTCTGCGTCGTTGGCATAACCAGAGTGTTTCAAGGCTTCGACCACTGAGATGTAGGCATCTTGCAACTCCACATACTTACCGACAAGAGAAATCTTGACTTGTTTTTTCAGGTTCATGACCTTGTCCACCATGGCTGACCATTCTGTCATATCCGCTACTGGTGCGTCTAGTTTCAAATGGTCACAAACAATTTGGTCCATGCCTTGTGCCTGCAAGTTCAATGGAATTTGGTAAAGGTGTTCAACATCCAAAGACTCGATAACAGCTTCTGGAGCCACGTCACAGAACTGAGCTAGTTTATTTTTAATTCCTTGACCAGCTGGTTTCTCTGTACGAATAACCAACATATTTGGCTGGATTCCCAAACCACGCAATTCTTTTACAGAATGCTGAGTCGGCTTGGTCTTCATCTCACCCGCAGCCTTGAGATAAGGAAGCAAGGTTGTATGGATGTACATGACGTTATCTGCACCCACATCTGCCTTCATCTGACGAAGGGCCTCTAGAAATGGCAAAGACTCGATATCCCCAACAGTTCCACCAACCTCTGTGATAATGACATCCGAGTCTGTCGTTACAGCAGCACGCTTGATTTTCTCTTTCAAAGCATCTGTGATATGAGGAATGACTTGAACAGTTGCGCCAAGGTACTCGCCACGGCGCTCCTTACGAAGAACTTCACTGTAAATTTTCCCAGTTGTCACGTTGGAATATTTGTTGAGATTGATATCGATGAAACGTTCATAGTGCCCCAAGTCCAAATCTGTCTCAGCCCCATCATCTGTCACAAAGACTTCCCCATGCTGGTAAGGACTCATGGTTCCCGGATCGATATTGATATAAGGGTCAAACTTCTGAATAGTCACTTTGAGACCACGATTTTTCAAGAGACGACCCAGACTTGCTGCTACAATCCCTTTCCCAATAGACGATACCACACCACCAGTTACAAAAATATATTTCGTAGACATAGATTCCTCTTTCTAAAATGCTCAAGGTCTTGTTAACTACAAGGGGACATAGAAAACAAGACCCTTATGAATCACGACTTTTCAAGAAAAACTTCCTGAAAAAACAAAAATAGCTCCCTAGTAACTAGGGAGCCCCGACCTCGAAAAGAGGTGCCCGAACAATATGATACCTTAAAGCAGAACATTTGTCAACCCGAATTGGTAAAATATGAAAATAGAGAGTTTATTTTCAGAAAACCAAAAATAGGACAGCATCCCAACGGATGACTCGCTCAACTACTCCGCTCAAGTAAGAAAAAAGGAGATCAGGTGATCTCCTCTGTGAAGTCTTTTACTCTTCTTCACTCGTTTCAGCATCATCGTCAGAAAACTCGTCGTCTTCTTCGTTGAGATCCACATCTTCACCCAAGTCATCTGGAGCGATTTCGTTGATTTCTGCATCATAAGCTTCCACTTCATTTTTCTCATCATCTGGATTTTCATCATCATATGAAAGAGCTGGGTCTGCTTCGTACGCATCTTCGTCTTCTGGATCATCTGCATTGTAATCAATGGCATCTGAATCGCCATCCATGAAGGCATTGACACGTTTTTTCTTAGCTTTTGGTGCTACTTCATCGTCATCACTTTCTTCAAGAGCGATGATTTCTTCGTCGATTTCGTCTACACCATACCATGAACGAAGACCCCATTTGTTGTCCCCAAGTGAGATGAAGCTACCGTCAAAGTTCAACTCTGTGTAGAACAAAGGCAAAAGCTTCGCGGATATCGCTGTTTGATGTTCCAAGGTAGTTTTGAATTTCGTTTACAAGATCACTAAAATGCATCTCATGATCGCGACCACGAAGTTCCAAGATAGCACGCGCTACCTCAATCATAGATAGTTCACTTTTTTCTTGCCCAGCAAATACTTCTAATTCCAAAGCGTTTCTCCTCATTTTTACTACTATCGCCAGAGCAGACAGACTCTGACCTCATTTTTATCATGTACTCTTTATTGTACGATAATTTTTGCGGAATAGTCAAAGGTTAAATGGGAGAAAGTGGCAAGACTTTTATTTCTTTGCGACCCAACCGATGGCATCGTGAGGTAGGTTTTTCGGTATCAATCCAGATGATATATAAAAATTAAGTTGCAATGTTGTACTTATCAGGTCGGTTCGAACTTACAGAATTTGTAATGTAGTTACCTGCTTTCTAAACATTATCATTTTTATAGTTAGAATTAAAACTAAGCTGAAAAACGATTTATAATCGTCTGAACTTTATTTTTTTATAGGTCTGAGTGAAAAATATAACTCTCCAATGTATCTCGAGAAGATATACGCCCAATGTGTGAACTAATCAACTCCTCGTAAAATAGTAACTCTACAAAAAAATTTCAAAGAATCTTTACCATTAAAAAAAGTTTTTAAAGTACTCTATTAGAGTAGTAGGATAAGAAATTTTAATACATGAAATAAAAATCCTGTATTTGTGGGTACAACTTAGGGTCAATATCTTCTAAAGATTGGTTTTACATATGTGTGTAATCTATCTTTAAAAATTAGAACCAGCTAAATTTGGATTTTTACCTTGAATACAACCTTTTATGTCCAATTTTTATAAAGTTTGCGAATTTTTATTATTTCTTCTTCATTTAATTGGAAAGGTGTTTTTTTCTCTTTATGATATTTTTCTGAAAATACGTAATTTCGAACATTCAATCAAAGGATTTAATATTTCTTGTTTATCACTATTTATAAAATGTAATATTTTATCTCTCTGGTCTTTAGGAACGTCATTTGTTATTAATGCAAATTTTAGAACTTTTTCTTCAAAAAAAATAATTTTCAAGAGAATAGTAATCGTAATACATTATTTCATCATCTGTTCTCTCTGTTGAACATATAAAAATCATAATCTCTATCTAAAAAGTAATACGATTTCTTGATTGTCTTTATTTTTTATCAAAATACTCCAAAGCAATATCTTTTCCCGAATGATTATTTTTTTATTTGTCATAATCGTTGTACTGAATCGAGAAGTTTTTAGGTATTTTTCTAAATCTAAATAGTTTTTCAAGGACTGTCGCATCTGTAACTCCTTCAACAATTAAAAATTTTCTTTTGGCTTCGGGAGACCAAAATAATCTTCTGCAATATCATCAATTTCTATAATTTCAGGGATAGCACTACCGATTTTGATTGTATTAACACTCATTTGCTTCCTGCTTTCTAACAATCATAGAATCTACCTCTAACTTATTAAGTATGTACGGAGAGTGAGTTGCTGATAAAATTTTAATATTATTTTTTTCTTTAAAAAGATTTTTTTAGGAGCTTACGTTGCCATTTTACATGAAGTGATAATTCAGGTTCATCAATTATTATTAATGAGGGTGTATCTTTGGGGAGTTCAATTGCGGAGTATACTAGAAATGTTATTAATTGTTTTTTTCTCCTGTAGAAAAAAATCATTAAATTTTTTTCTACACCAGTTCCTACTTTTGAAAAAAATTGAATTCATTTAACTCTGTCCTGTTTAAATTCAATCTATTACCAGAAAAGTCTAATAAGTTTTTCTTGAATATAGGCAAAACTTTCTAACTCTGAATTCATTTCTTGACTGAATTTTTTATATAATTCTTGTAAATTTTGAAAAACTTGCATCATCGGTAAAGATAGAATCAGATTCATAACTTCGTTCATTTCTTCTTTCGATTTAGGTTTATTCTCACCTATTTTTCATAAATAATAGTTTTTTTCTTCAAATTGTTTTTGCTATATTAGTGAGTTGTTCATCAGATATTCTTAAATCCAAACTATCATTAATATTTTTCAATTGATCTAATATATTTGATCTTTTTTGAAAAATTAGAAAATTGGATCTCAAGTTTTTCATTGTTTATACCTAAAAATACTGTTCTTAGCAAAAGTTTTTTTAGTAGGTTATCTAAGCTTTGGGAAGATATTTCATTTATAGTTCTCGTATATTCTCGTAAAATATCTTCAATATCGGTATTAGATATACCAATTACTCTTCTATCTATGGTTCCGAACTTTTTTTAGTTAGTGAACGATCTCTCGTAAAAACTTATCATAGAAGGTTCATATAGATTTGTAAAGTATGATTCAATATCTAAATCTATGCGCCTGTATGTTGGAAAATATAGTAACGACTTATTAATTTCTCTTATCTTAGTGTTAAATTTATTTTTCGTGAATTGATTCCAACAATTCCAATATAGTTTGACTATCATCATTATAGAGCAAATTTTCATTATACTTCTCATTGTATAGTATTTCTTGATTCCTTTCTATACTTTCGACTGAAATAATACTATTTATACCTGAAGCATTTATCTTTATTTTTTTAATGAATCTTTTTTAGATCTATAAGTAATAGTCATTTTTTTAAAGTTATTATTATTCTCTCGCTCAATTTTAACTTCATTCATATATTTAAAATCCGATTGAAAGTTAATAAATGCTTTTCTCAAAAATTGATTTTTATAAAGAGCATAATAATTTCCGACCAACACATTATAGATTATATTCAAAATCGTAGTTTTACCATTACCATTGTCTCCAGTAATTATTACAGATCGCTTTGAAAAATCAATATTAACATCCTCTTTATCAAATAGATTATTTATTGTAACGTTTTTTAACATTGTATCTCCATTCATCAAAACATGGCTCATCACCGTGTTTCTTTATTTCACCAACTTCTTCATCTCATCAATACGTGCGACTGTCGCGTCGTATTTGGCTTGGTAGTCGGCTTGTTTGTCGCGTTCTTTCTGGACGACCTCTGGTTTGGCGTTGGCTACGAAGCGTTCATTAGAGAGCTTCTTACCGACCATGTCCAGTTCTTTTTGCCATTTAGCCAGTTCCTTGTCGAGACGAGCCAGTTCTTCTTCTACATTGAGGAGGTCTGCCAGTGGCAGGTAGATTTCTGCTCCTGTGATGACGCTTGACATAGCAAGTTCAGGTGCAGGAATAGTTGACGCGATCTCCAAGTGTTCTGGATTTGTGAAGCGTTTGATGTAGTTGACATTGCTGTTAAAGAAGGCTTCCAAATCACTATCGCTTGTCTTAACAAGGATGGTGATTGGCTTGCTTGGGAGCTACATTTACTTCCGCACGCGCATTACGAACGGCACGGATCAAGTCTTTGAGACTTTCCACACCAGTATGAGCCGCAAGGTCTTCAAAGGCTGGGTTGACAGTTGGGTATTCCGCCGTAACGATAGAGCCTTCTGAGATTTGTCCAAAGATTTCCTCTGTCACGAATGGCATGATTGGGTGAAGGAGACGAAGGATCTTGTCCAAAGTGTAAAGGAGAACAGAACGTGTGATAACTTTCTCTTCTTCGTTGTCGCTGTATAGGACTTCCTTAGTCAACTCAACGTACCAGTCCGCAAACTCATCCCAAATGAAGTTGTAAAGGATGTGTCCAGCTACACCAAACTCAAACTTGTCAAAGTTGGCAGTTGCCTTTCCAATCGTTTCGTTGAGATTGTGGAGAATCCAGCGGTCTGTGACATTTCCAGCTTCCTTGTTGACAACTTTTTCCACATTAGCAGTCGCTTGCTCAAGAGTCAAGCCTTCATTGTTCATGAGGATGTAGCGAGAGATGTTCCAAATCTTGTTAATGAAGTTCCATGAAGCATCCATTTTCTCGTAAGAGAAGCGGACGTCTTGGCCTGGTGCAGAACCGTTTGAAAGGAACCAACGAAGGGCATCGGCACCATATTTCTCGATGACATCCATTGGGTCAATCCCGTTACCAAGAGATTTCGACATCTTACGTCCTTGCTCGTCACGAATGAGACCGTGAATAAGCACGTTTTGGAATGGCTGACGACCAGTGAATTCCAAAGATTGGAAGATCATACGAGACACCCAGAAGAAGATGATGTCGTAACCTGTAACCAAGGTTGAAGTTGGGAAGTAGCGTTTGAAGTCTGCTGAGTCGACATCAGGCCAGCCCATAGTTGAGAACGGCCAAAGAGCAGAACTGAACCAAGTATCCAAGACATCTTCGTCCTGAGTCCATCCGTCGCCTTCTGGAGCTTCTTCACCAACGTACATTTCACCCTCAGCATTGTACCAAGCAGGGATTTGGTGTCCCCACCAGAGCTGACGAGAGATAACCCAGTCGTGGACATTTTCCATCCATTGGAGGAAGGTATCGTTGAAACGAGGCGGGTAGAATTCGACCTTATCATCTGTGTCTTGGTTGGCAATGGCATTTTTCGCCAATTGGTCCATCTTGACGAACCATTGAGTAGACAAGCGTGGCTCAACCACTACACCAGTACGTTCTGAGTGACCAACACTGTGGACACGTTTTTCGATTTTAACGAGGGCACCGATTTCTTCCAGCTTAGCAACGACTGCCTTACGAGCTTCAAAACGGTCCATGCCTGCAAATTCGAAGGCAAGCTCATTCATAGTTCCGTCGTCATTCATAACGTTGACTTGTGGCAAGTTGTGACGTTGACCCACCAAGAAGTCGTTTGGATCATGGGCAGGCGTGATTTTCACGACACCAGTACCAAATTCAGGATCTTGCGTGTTCGTCTCCAACGATTGGGATGAGTTTATTAGCGATTGGAAGGATGACGTTTTGACCAATCAAGTCCTTGTAGCGTGGGTCTTCTGGGTTGACCGCAACCGCCACGTCCCCAAACATGGTTTCAGGACGAGTGGTCGCAACTTCAAGGGCGCGTGAACCATCTTCTAGCATGTAGTTCATGTGGTAGAAGGCACCTTCAACGTCCTTATGAATCACCTCGATATCAGAAAGGGCTGTGCGAGCTGCTGGGTCCCAGTTGATGATAAACTCACCACGGTAGATCCAGCCTTTCTTGTAAAGGTCCACAAAGACCTTGCGAACGGCTTTTGACAAACCTTCGTCAAGAGTGAAACGCTCGCGAGAGTAGTCTACAGAGAGCCCCATCTTGCCCCATTGTTCCTTGATAGTAGTGGCATACTCGTCTTTCCATTCCCAGACCTTGTCGAGGAATTTTTCACGACCTAGGTCATAACGTGTAATGCCCTCTCCACGCAAGCGCTCCTCAACCTTAGCTTGAGTCGCAATCCCCGCGTGGTCCATCCCTGGAAGCCAAAGGGTATCAAAACCTTGCATACGTTTTTGACGGATGATGATATCTTGCAAAGTCGTATCCCAAGCGTGACCAAGGTGAAGTTTCCCAGTTACGTTTGGTGGTGGAATGACGATTGAATAAGGCTTAGCCTTTTGATCTCCTGAAGGCTTGAAAACATCCGCATCAAGCCATTTTTGGTAACGACCAGCCTCAACCTCGGCTGGATTGTATTTAGGTGAAAGTTCTTTAGACATGTGTGTGTCCTTTCTCTATTGTATTCATTTTATCTTGAATCTGCTAGCAGCTTCTTCTGCAGACAGATTCGTATTATTTATTTTAAGGTAGTGGTGCAACTCATTCGGTTGATGTTGGGAATTTAATTGAAGTGTTTCAGCGGTCTCCAAAATTTCTCTTTCAGATACCTCAATATGTCGTTTTAAGGGTTTGTGCTTCAACCGGTTCTCCGTTTGATTTCGACGTAAACGCTCCTCAAGACTTGTTTCCAATTCAACAAAAAGAATCTCTTGATGATAGTCATTCAACAAACCTTGAATTTGCTTCAAATACATCATCTGGTACTGATTTGAAAAATCAATTACGTCTGTTAAAATCACAGATCGCTGATTCCTAGCACTTGCTCCAAGGAAAGAAAAGGTAATTCCACGAACAAATTCCCACATTTCCTCTGTAAAGTCCTGATAGATTTCTAGTGCAAAATCGATGGCTTGATGGTTATAAAAGAGGGTAGCATCTGTCAGTCGAGATAACTCTTGACCAATCGTCATTTTCCCAGAAGCCGGAGCACCAATGATGAAAAGGTGCATCAAATTACCTCCCACTCACTCCTCAGCAAACCATATCTCAAATCATCACAGCGGTTTCCTTGAGCATCTTTGCGGTCTCTTATGCGAGCTTCGAGGGTAAAGCCAAGCTTTTCTGCGACTCGTTGACTTTGGACATTATAACCAAAACAAGTTAGTTCAATCTTGTGAAGACCCAGTTCTTTAAAAGCTAGATCAATCAAGGCACGCGCTGCTTCTGGTACATAACCTCGTCCCCAATAGTCTGGGTGCAAGGTGTAGCCAATCTCCAGTACATCGTCTTCGTGCCGATGGTTGAAATCAACAGAACCAATGACTTTATCCGTTCCTTTGACGACAATCCCATAGCCAGCTGGGAGATTTTCCTTTTGATTGCGTTCGGGAAGGATATGCTCTAGATAGTAAACCTCATCTTCCAAGGTCTTGACTGGAGGAAAGCCTGCTGGATAGGCGACCTCTGGGAGACTAGCGTAGGTATGGATATCCTCAGCATCCGCCACAGTACGGACTCGTAAAACGAGACGTTCTGTTTCCAAGCGTTCTGGCAGTTCAGTTCTTGCCATCCTTTTTCCTCGCTTTCTTTATGAAGCTCCCCATAGGGTCGACACGATCATCTAAATAGCGATAAACGCGCTGGTGACCGTCCCCCATAAAGTAAGTCGGTGAAAAACGGTCATTTTTAAAATGTCCCTTATCATCCAAGAGTTCAGGATCAGCCAGTCGTTCGATAATCTTGGCAAAGATATGACAGATTCCATCTTCCTCGATAATCCGATCTACCTGACAGTCCAATACGACTGGACAAGTCTCTAAAATCGGAGACTGAGTCTGTTCAGAAATCTCGTAGTCTAGCCCCAGGTGTTTCAATTTCTCTCGATGACTGATAAAACCAGCCTGCTCCATCGCAAGCATGGAAGTTTCATCAGGGATATTCACAGTAAACTGTTGATAATGCTTGATTTGCTCAGCTGCATTTTCCTCAGCTCCGATACCAATGACTAGCCAATCTCCCAAGCTATAAGAGGAGCTACAGGTCGTAATATTGTGTCCAAAATTCTGATCCTGATATCCCAAAATGAAGATAGGAAAACCATAATAGAGTTTACTTGTTTTAAAAGATTGCTTCATAACAACCTCCTTTTACTAAGACGCAAAAGAAAAGCCCTGCCATCTACATGACAGGGACGAATGTATTTATCCGCGGTACCACCCAATTTCGGGCAGGGCCCGCAACTCTTGTCTTTGAAGGATATACAAAGACACTTTTATTTCATTTTCATCCATCAGCAACCAGTTTTGACACATTTGTGGACTTCTCAGCACCGCCACTTTCTGTAAAATGTGGGATCCAAAACACCTCTAATGGCTCTATTGTAGCAAGTTTTTCTCGGAAATGCAAGGGGCAAGAAAGATTACTTGAAGCTGATTCCGTGCTCTTTTAATTTCTTAATGGTAGCTGGGCCGATTCCCTTCAAGGCAAGGAGTTCTTTTTCAGTCCAATTTTTAAAGTCAGCAGCCGACTTGATGCCTTCATCATAGAAAGTCTTAGCACGATCTACTGAGAGGCCACCCAAAGTAGCTGCGAAATCTTCTACTGAATTGGCTACTTTTTGAGCTTGTTCCTTAGTCGCTTCTACTGCTTGTTCCACTTTTTTAGAGACAACTTTTCCTGCTTCGCTGGCAGATTTTTCTGCGTGTTTCACAACTTTCTTGGTCTCTTCTACAACCTTGGTCACCGTACTTGAAAATGCACCTGAGCGACGAAGGCTATTTCGCAATTGTTTTTTACGTTGGAGTTTCTTTGACATGATAAAATCCTTTCAATAAAAAATCCCTGCTCTGACAAGGATTTAATAAAGATATTCTATCAAGATTTTGGGAAAAAATCAAGAAAGTATCTGTATTTTAATAGTTTCTCTCACCAAACAAGCCTTCTGGCAAGTCATGGAATCCCTTGCCTGCCTTGAAATTTTCAAACTTACCAAGCAAGAACTGGTAGGCATCCAAGCGACTCTCGTAGCGAATCATGGCATCTTTGGCACGTTCGTCTTGGTCTTCTTCGTAGACTTTTTTGACTTTCCTTGTGCGCCATGTCGTTGATCATGATCTGGGTATTGACCCAGGCCTCAAATTCCTTCATAAATTCCTGTTCGTAACTCATTGGTTCTCCTTATTCTAATCCACGGAAATAGTCCGTATCAATCTCTCGGTAGGGCTGGATATCCTGAACATACTCTAGCACGCCTTGGGAATTCCCCGTTTTCATCGTGTACCGCAGCATAGGTAATGTGGACAAACTTGCCTCGCGACTCTGACTTGAACCACATTTCATACTTGTCCTTTTTACCTTCACGAAGACCTTTCATAACAGCCTTCACCTTTTCTAGGTACTTAGGCGGATGGCAGAGTTCAACATTGCGCCCAACTTGGGACGGTGTCCGTTTGAAAATCATCTCATCAGCTGGCGCATTGTCATTGTAGTACTGAAAAATGTCGTCTTTATTGACAAAAGTGATCTCCATAGGGAGGTGATTGAGGATGAGATTGGCCTGCTCGACGGAGAGATAACCATTGCCAAAAGCCTGTTGACTATGACGGTCCAGCACCACTTCCTTTTTCTTAGGGGTAAAGGTAATGGTGAACTGTCCTTCTGGTGTATCGATAACTTGCTGAACTTGGCCTTCAGCCGTGTCTAGCTGCACGGGCTCCTCTGCGCTCTTTTCCTCAACGAAACTCTGGCGCTCTGGCACCCATTTTTCAGACGGACGAATGATGGCATAGCCATAGGCGTCACTCTCCTCCGCAATCTGAATCCAGTCATCCTGAGTGAAAGACTCAAGGAGAATCATGAGGAGGATGGACTCTTCCTTGAAAATCATACTTTCAAACTCTGTCGCAAAAGCTTCAAAAGCTTCCTTTACACTGTTAATCGACACTTCTGGTAGTGACTTGGCTGTAGCTAGAGCTGTCTGAAAGAGTTCTCTGATCTGATCATCCACTCCCCACATAACTTTGGGGGTGAATCGTGACCATAGCGCTCCATGATGGGGAAAAAGAGCTCTTCCTTGCGCTGATAGTGAATATCAAATTGGCCCAAAAGCCCCATTTGACGGACCAAGCCCTTGCGCATCTCTGCCAGCATTTCCTCATCTTCCATAGACTCATAGGTATCCAACAGTCTCCGAATGCGAATCAAAGCTGCACGGAGAGCCAGATTTTCATCCTTGAAGACGCGAACGGGGTGGCCAGGGTGTTCAGTATCCTCCACTTCGACGCCCTTAACAGCATTTTTAAAAAGATTGGCATGGACATCACAGAGCTCCATGACATCTTCAAAGGTGACACCTGAGTCTGAGTTCATCAGCTCGTGTTCCATGAGAGAAATCTCGATGGCTGAAACACCCGTAAAGGTCGCATCAAAACGCTCCTGAACTGACTCGGGAGAGGCGCCGTTGTGCAATTCTAACAAAATATCCCGTAGGATATGAATCCGTTCATCTGCCATTAGTCTAATCCAATCACTTCGTAGCCATTTGCTTCTAGCGTGCGGACAATCTTGTCCATAGGAGTTCCTTCAAGCTTAGAACCCTGCTTAAGCGACACTTTGCGACCGACTGTGTTGCGCATCAAGGGATTAGCAAGTGGTTTAAAACCGAGCTCTACTAGGATTTCCAAAACTTCTGGGTGCTTGTCTACCACTTCTGCAACGGGTATTGACACATCGATGATATTGTCCATGACGACCTCCATGTATGTTCTAATACTCAATGAAAATCAAAGAGCAAACTAGGAAGCTAGCCGCAGGCTGTACTTAAGTACGGAAAGGTGAAGCTGACGTGGTTTGAAGAGATTTTCGAAGAGTATAAAATGATTTTACTGCTTATATTATACCATATGGAAAGAGATTAAAAAACTAGCAGAAGAGTTCCTGCTAGTTTCTTTCATTTCAAGTTATTCCTTATCATCTGGTTTTGCGAGCCACTGGGCGACATCCATCAACTTGTCAGCAAGCAGTACTTTCCCGAAACCTACTAGAGCATTGTCGTCTTTTTTCATGTTCTTCAGGACTTTGACGCTTTGCATCACGAAAAAGTAATTCCCGTATGTCTTAGCTAGAATTTTAATGAATCCCATATTACTCTCCTTCGATGATTTCGACCTCTTTTCGGATAGTATCAACGTCTCTTTGATATTGCACTTCATTGTAGTTGACTAGCTTGGACAATTCCTGTTGCAATCTTTCTCCCATCGGTTTCATGGTCGCAAAGGTTAAGCCACCAGAAATGACTCCACCTAGGATAGGAATCACTTTCCCCATCCCTTTGGCTAGGCCTCCTTTTGTCAGATTGACTCCAAAAATTTTCAAAACTTTTTCTAAAATTGGATACCAAAGAGTTTTTGTCAAGGCTTTCTTGTTCACTACTTTTATGACTTGTTTGGCTACTGTCACACCGCCTGATCGAAGCAGAGCACCAGCGCCATTTACTCCCAGCATCACACCGAGGTACAGTAGGAGTGTGTTTTTAGCTTCCTCGCTTAACTCATTGCGCGATGCCCAGAGATCATCAAATCCGTAAATATACCCTAGTTCTTGAGCTAATTTCAATGAAAAAGCATAAAACTGGGCTACATCTGTCAGGATAGTGATCGCCATGACAAGGCCTCCAGGTAGACCTGCCAAAACCGAAGTTCCACTGGCTAACAGGACATTATCCTTAATACAGGCCTTGGCCACGCGATCCAAGCTTTCTTGAGGCAACAAAGAAGTCGGTCCTTGTTCAATCAAAGTTGGAATATCCTTACGGTCTAATTCCTTTGAAAACTTTTCTACTAAAAATTTCTCTCGATCAACTTTGACTACGGGTAATTTTACCACTTGTTGCAGCACTTGCATAGCTATATCTTGTTTAGCCATATGTCTCTCCGTTTTTCATTTATATCAAGCTTTATCATATCATACTATTTGAAATATACAAATTTTTTAAACCGATTTTTATCAGATAGATACATTGTCAGATAGCAATTATCATACTCTGGCAACAAAAAAGAGGGTTCCCCCTCCTTCTTAGTTCTTATCCAGATTGCGTAACATCTCGTCAATCTTGTTTCCATATTCAATGGATTCGTCTTTGACGAAGGTCAAATCTGGGATTTTGTACAATTTCAAATTGCGACCAAGTTCACGTTTGATGGTACCAGTTGCTTTCTCAAGCCCGATTTGAGCTTTTTGGTTATCCGAAGCAAGGTTACTCAAAATGGTGTAGTAAACCTTGGCAACAGACAAATCCCCCAGCATCTGAACATCTGTAATGGTCACACCTTGGACACGCGGATCACGGACTTTCTTTGCAAAATCTCATTGACTTCACGCTTGATTTCCATGCCCACACGATCCGTACGGAAATGATTTGCCATTATATTCCTTTCTCTACTTTGAACCAAAAGCTAGGCCAGCAGACCTAGCTATTTTTAAATTTATTGTTTTTCAATTCAAATTGAAACGAAGTGCAATTTGAACTCATTCGCTTCTTTCGCTGTGGTGAAAGTGATGGAACTGATTTATCAGTCCCATCACAGGGGATTTTTGAGACACTAGGCTCAAAAATAAGCAATGAAACCATCGGTTTGCTTGCGTCCCTCACCACCTAAGAAAGGAGCAAAAATCTTAACGTTTGATTTCTTCCATGACGTATGCCTCAATCACATCATCAGTCTTGATATCATTGTAGCCATCAATCATCAATCCACCTTCACGACCATTTGTAACTTCTTTGACGTCATCTTTATAGTGTTTCAAGCTTGCAAGTTCACCATCGTAAATAACGACACCGTCACGAATAACACGGACTTTAGAGTCACGGGTAACCTTACCGCTAGTAACCATAAATCCACCGATAGTTCCGACTTTAGACACTTTGAAGGTTTCACGGATAATCGCTTCACCGATAACTTTCTTCAAATTCTGGGTCAAGCATCCCTTTCATGGCTTCTTCCATCTCTTCGATAACCTTGTAGATAATGCTGTGAAGACGGATTTCAACATCGTCAGCTTCGGCTTGTTGACGCGCTTGTGGTGTAGGGCGTACGTTGAAACCAATGATAAAGGCATTTGAAGCTTCCGCAAGGGTCACGTCAGATTCATTGATAGCACCGACTGCCGAGTGGACAATGGTGACTTTGACACCTTCTACATCGATCTTTTGAAGTGAGGCAGAAAGGGCTTCAACAGAACCTTGTACGTCGGCCTTGATGATAACATTAACTGACTTAAGCTCACCAGCTTTAAGCGTATCAAAGAGGTTTTCAAGGCTGACACGTTGGGTAGCTTGACGTTGCTTCATAAGAGCACGTTTCGCACGTTCTTCACCGGCTGCACGCGCAGATTTTTCATCTTCGTAAACGGCAAAGTGGTCACCAGCCATTGGCGCTTCGTTCAAACCTGTGATAGAAACTGGTGTTGATGGTCCAGCCACCTTGACACGACGACCAAGGTCATTGGTCATAGCACGGACACGACCGAAGGTATTTCCGACAACGATTGGGTCTTGGACATTCAAGGTACCTTGTTGGACAAGAAGGGTTGCAACCGCACCTTTTCCTTTATCCAAGCGAGCTTCGATAACCGTACCGATAGCACGAACTGTTGGGTCTGCTTTGAGTTCTTGGATTTCAGCTACAAGAAGGACTGTTTCCAACAATTCTTCGATATTTTGGTTGAATTTAGCTGAGATTTCAACAAATTCAGAATCACCACCCCAAGCTGTTGACATAACACCATGCTCAGCCAATTCACCGATAACGCGTTCTGGGTTGGCACCTGGTTTATCAATCTTGTTGATAGCTACGATGATTGGAACGTTGGCCGCTTTTGAGTGGTTGATGGCTTCGATAGTCTGAGGCATAACCCCGTCGTCGGCCGCCACGACCAAGATGGTAATATCGGTAACAGATGCACCACGCGCACGCATCGATGTAAAGGCCGCGTGTCCTGGTGTATCAAGGAAGGTAATCTTCTTGCCATTTTCCACGATTTGGTAGGCACCGATATGCTGAGTGATACCACCTGCTTCACCTGTCGCAACACGAGAGTTACGAAGGGTATCCAAGAGGGTTGTTTTACCATGGTCAACGTGTCCCATGATGGTTACAACTGGTGGACGCTCAACCAATTCATCTTCATTGAGGTAACCATCTTCGACGAAGAAACGTTCGATGTCGGCATTATCCACTTCAACCTTTTGTTTGGCTTCGATACCGTAATCCACCATGAGGAGTTCGATGGTTTCTCCATCCAAGGATTGGTTTTGTGTGGCCATCACACCCATCATAAAGAGTTTCTTTACGATTTCAGCTGGTTCACGTTTGATACGTTTTGCGATTTCCGCAACAGTCATACCATCTGTATACTCAAATTCTGTTGGCAATTCGTGGAACTTACGCTCTGTAACAGGTTTGGAGTCTGGTTACGGTTGTTTTGCTTGTTCCCTTTTTTATTTTTCTTGTTGTTATTCCAGTTACTATTTCTTTGATTTCTCACTTGATTCTGACTACTTCGATTCTTTTGTTGTTTTCTAGGACCATCTTCTTCGTGATCATAATCATCACGTTCTTTGTCTGGTCGAGCTTGTTTTTTACGACGTGTATCCACTGGCGCTTCTTTCGCTACAGGAGCTACTGTTACTGCTGGCTGCGTTTGTTCAGCTAGCTTAGCAGCTTCTTCAAAGATTTCCTCTGGCTCCTTGCGTTTGTTAGCTTGAGCCAAGGCTTCTTTGGCAGCTTGTGATTGTTTGAAGCGCTCCTCGCTTGAGCGTGCGTACTCTGCATTTTGCTCTGCTTTTTAGGGCTGCTGCACGGGCTTTAAAGTCAACACGTGGTCCAGCTTGTTTTGGCTGGAAGTCTTGTTGCTGACGGCGATCATTGCCACGATTCCCTTGACCTTGTGGTTTTTTCCCTTGGTCGTTGAATCGGCGATTGTCGCGGTTCCCTTGACCAGGTTTACCACCATTACGGCCGTCATTTTTCTGACGGTTGCCGTTTTGTTGTTGGTCACGGTTGTTGCCCTTGTTTTGTTTGCGTCGCTCTGCCTGCTCTTTGGCACGAGCCTCACGCTCCGCCTTGAAGTTTCGACTCTGTGGTCTTGCGGCCACTACTTTTTCTTCCTTAGGAGCTGCAGGTGTAGCTGATTTGCTTTCTTCCTTTGCGGCAGCTGGTTTAGATGATGCAGGCTTTTCAGCTTTCTTTTCTACACTTGCTTTTGGTGCTGCAGGTTTTGCTTCTGCCTTAGGAGCAGGTGCAGGTTTAAAGCTAGCTGCGATTTGCTCAGCAGCAGCAGCTTCCACGCTCGATGAGTGGCTTTTCACATCCAAGCCCAACTCTTTTGCACGCGCTACAACTTCTTTACTTTCTTTTCCAAGTTCTTTTGCGATTTCGTACAATCTTTTCTTAGACAAATCATGTCCTCCTCTTCTATTCCATAAGAGACCTCATTTTCTTTGTAAATCCAGCATCAGTCACAGCCAAAACCTTTCTCGATTTTCCGACTGCTATGCTTAATTCCAGTGTTGAAAACACGGTTATAACTTCTACTTGATAATAGTCACTTTTATCTTGAATCTTCTTGGTCAGATTGGGACCAGCATCGTGGGCTAGAAAGACTAGCTTGGCTTTCTGGTCTTGGATGGACTTGACCACCAATTCCTCACCTGATATGATCCGGCCTGCTCGTTGAGCAAGTCCCAAGAGATTGCTTATCTTTTGCTTATTCAAGTCCTAACTCTCTTCTTTTCACTTTGTGATCCACATAAGCGATCAACTCGTCATAAAAGCTTTCTTCCACTTCCATGTTAAAGCTGCGGTTAAAGACTTTCTTCTTTTTTGCCTCTAGGGCTTCTGCATTGTCTAGCTTGATATAAGCGCCACGGCCATTGGCCTTGCCTGTCGGATCGATAAAGACCTGTCCTTCTTTGTTCTTGACAATGCGGAGTAAATCACGTTTATCAATCACTTCGTTGGATACAACAGACTTGCGCAAAGGGATTTTTCTTGTTTTCATCTTTCCCTCCTCTAGCAGCTTTATTCTTCGATCAATTCGTCCGCAGTTGCGTAATCAATTTGACCTGCTTCTTCCATAGCTTCAAACTCACTGGCAGACTTGATATCGATACGGTAACCTGTCAAGTGAGCTGCCAAGCGAACGTTTTGTCCACGACGACCGATAGCAAGAGAAAGCTTGTTATCAGGTACAACGACCAAGGCACGCTTGCTGTCATTTTCATCAAAGATAACTTGGTCAACCTCTGCAGGTGCGATGGCATTGTAGATAAACTCAGCTGGATCTGCTACCCACTCGATAACGTCAATGTTTTCTTCAACAGGAATCATACGGTCGCTCTTAGCATCATAACGAGCTGGGTGGAATTTGCTGGTGATTTTCTTGATATTGGCACCACCACGCCCAACGATTGTCCCGATAGCGTCCACATTTGGATTGTGGCTACGAACAGCAACCTTAGTACGGTCACCAGCTTCGCGGGCTACGCTCATGATTTCGACAGTTCCATCGTAAACTTCTGGAATTTCTTGCTCCATCAAGCGTTTGATCATTTCTGGATGGCTACGACTGACAAAGACGTTGACACCACGAGGGTTGTCTTCAACCTTATAAACATAGACTTCGATACGGTCATGGGAAGCAAAGACTTCTCCAGGGATTTGGTCTTGTTTGGACAATTGGGCTTCGATGCTGCCAAGATTGACATAGATGAAACGGTTGTCAAAACGTTCTACTGTACCAGACATGATTTCTTGTTCATGTTCTTTGTAAGTATTATAAGTGATGGCACGTGTTTGCTTGCGCATTTTTTCCATGATGGTTTGTTTTGCAGATTGGGCTGCTACACGACCAAACTCAGCTGGCGCTTCTTCAAACTTAATCTTGTCACCAAGCTCATAGGCTGAATTAATGGCAAGGGCATCTTTCAAGCTGATTTCCAAACGGCTATCAAATACTTCGTCTACAACTTCACGGACAGTATAAACTGTAAAGTCACCTGTTTTTTCGTTAAAGTCGATGGCTACGCTATCAGATTGACCATAACATCTGCGATAAGCGGAACGAAGCGACTCTACTACTGCGTCGATGATGTCTTCTTTTTTGATTCCCTTGTCTTCTTCCAAAATGCGGAAGGCCTCTAGCATTTCTTTACTCATGTTTTCTTCACTTTTGAATCCTCAAAAGCTATCCTTTCTTTTCTATAATTTTACTGCTAAACGTGCTTTTGATACTAAACTGTATGGAATTTGGACGGTTTTCTTACGCGTCTTGTCCATATATTCCATGGTCAACTCGTTCTCTTCGAAGGCCAACAAGGTCCCTTCAAAGACTTTTTGTTTATCGATGGCTTGGTAGAGCCCGACATGGATGTATTTCCCAACTGCTCCAGCGACGGCATCCTTGGTTTTCAAAGGACGTTCCAAGCCTGGACTGGTAATTTCTAGGAAATATTGTTCTGGGAAGGGATCAGGCTTGATGGTGTCTAGGACAGGACTGATGATTTCTGTCAGGTCTGCCGTGTCGTTCAAGGTAATTCCTTCAGGTTTATCTACAAAAATACTGAGAATCATGTCACTGCCAATCTTTCCATACTCGATATCCACGAGCTCGAAAGGCGCTTGGATGACAGGTTCTACAACTTCTCTGACTAATTCTACGATTGTTGCGATTGCGTCCACCTCCTCATAAGCAAGAGGCGAAGATATTTCCCCGCCTCTCTTTCTCATATTCTTACTATCAGTATAGCACGTTTGTCAATTTATGTAAAGCATTAGCACTCAAACGACTAGTTTTCAAGCTATTTTTTGAAATTCTGCTTCAACTCGGTAGATTACTTGACCCTTGCTGGAGAATTTTTGCTCATACTCTGTCATAACATTGCCTTCAAAATCACTGGCATGTAAGTCCAACCAAACACCATTGAGTTTCATCCCATACTGAGAAAAACTCACCAAGCTGTACTCAAACAAGCCACGGTTATCCGTCTTGAAATGGATTTCCCCATTCTCAGGCAAGATGCGCTTGAAGGTGTCCAAGAAACTCTTGTAAGTCAAACGACGTTTTTCATGGCGTTTTTTAGGCCAGGGATCTGAAAAGTTTAGGTACAAACGATCAATCTCACCGTCTTCAAAGTAGTCGGTCAGATCTGAACCATCTACCCACAGCAATTTGATATTTGGCACTCCAACTTCTAATACCTTATCCAAGGCATAACTCAATACCGACTTTTGGATATCAATCCCGATGTAGTTGATGTCAGGATTTTGCTTGGCCATTCCTGATACGAAGGCCCCTTTCCCACTTCCAACCTCTACATGAATAGGATGATCATTTCCAAACAAGTCTCGCCATTTCCCTTTAGCTTCCAAGGGATTGAGGACCACATACTGGGGATTAGCCTCTAGTAATTCTGTCGCCCCTTTACGATTTCTAACTCTCATCTCTTCTTTCCATACTTATCACGGAAGACGCGCAAGGCATAAATCTCCCGGTTTACATTGTCTAAATCTTGATTTTCACAGTATTTGGCAATCTGGTTCAAGTAAGAATACTGACCATACCAATACAATTTATCTAACACTGTCTGATTGTACTTATAGCCGTAGTCTCTCAACCATTGACGCCACTGATGATCTGGAATGTAGTGGCATAGCAAATGCGCCACATCAAACATACGATCTGTCAGACGAACCGAATCCCAATCCACTAGATAAACAAGACCACTCTCTGTCTCAATCCAATTACTATGGCGAAGGTCTCCATGCACAATCGTTGCATAATCTTCCCTAAAGCCTGGAACCGTCTTACCTAGCTCCGCAATCACACTGTTCAAATAGTGATTCTGCTTCAAGATTTCTGGTACTCCTTGTTGCCAAGAACGTAGCAAATCAACTGGTGTTTCCATGGTATAGCCCAAACGGCTCAACTGCTTCATCAAGGGACGCGAGCGGTGAAGGCGGTTCAAGATATTGATAATCTGCTTGCGATTCATGTCGTAAGGGGTCAATATTTTGCCCATCAACCATTCCTGAGCACACATATCACTGCCATCTGGCAAACGACGAGTCCATAGTAATTGAGGAGCGATTTGTTCTCTGGCTAGGCCAGGTAGGATTGGAGAGGTGTTCATTTTTACAAAGACGCGCTTCCCATCAGGGTAGCTTCCCATATAAGCCTTGCCGCTCTTCCCAGGTATAGGGGTCAGCGTTAGCTCATTATCACCCAAGTCCATTTCTTTCCTCCGTATAAAGTTTCCTTACTATTCTACTAGTTTTTGGTCTATTCGTCAACCAATCTTTTTAGTTGGTAAGGCAAATAAACAATTGTAGGAAGAGACTTGCTCCTACAAGAGCCAACAAGGCTATTTTTTCTTGAAAAACCACTGCTCCGACCAGCAATTCTAACAAAAGAACTGCACTTCCCACACCGAGTATGATCTGTTTCAATCCCTTTTCTTTCTTCCCTTTTTCTAGTGGAAAGAGCTGGGTCAAGTATTGGTAATCAAAGGCATGATAGAGGGCCAGTAACTGAAAGAGCAAGAGGTAATTAAATAGAACCACCACTGCCGTCGCGATCCAAGCTTGTTCGATAAAGACTAGAGCTAACAAGGATAGGAAGAGGAGGCGGAGACTGAGGGCAAAGAGGTCTCCATTTCGCAAGTAAGAACGAAGATAGAGATTTTGCCAAATCTTGCTCGGCACTTTCTGAACTACTTTAAGGATAAAATCCAGATAAGCGCGACGTTTGACACTATTGGAAACGCCCTTGACCTGAGTAAAGAGAGCAAAGAAACGAAGCAAGACCTGCTTGCGTTTGCTTTCTTGGGAAATGACAAAGTCCCAGTCGAGACCAGTATCAGTAAAAAATTTACTAGCTTTTTGGCGAAAGAGGAGATATTTCCCAGCTCCCAATAAAAGCACATAGATGAAAAAAACTGGCAAGCCATAGCCCATGGCTAAAAATAAGGGCGCAAATAAAAGCAAGAAAAGGGTCTGGACAAAAAGCCAAAAGACCAGTGAGCGCACTGTCTGCCCTTTGAGGTGAGACTTAACCTCCTCTTCACTGACTAAGAGAAAGAGCTTATCAGGCCCTTCCATGTAGGTTGCGATTCCTCCCCAAGCCAAAAGTAAGACAGATACAATCCCCAAAAACAAGAGGATAGGCCAGTGATTTTCAGGAAAATCTTGCAAGAGTTGACTGTACTGGTAGGCTAGAAAACCGATGAGAACAAGCAGGAATAAGACAAAGTGGTCATTGAGAACATAGCGCAGATAACCGACGCACTCCTTACGAAAAGCCTGCTTTCTCCTTAAAAACAAGTCTTTCATAGGTCCCCCTCTTTGGTTAGAGCCAAATAAATGTCGTTCAAGCTAGCCTCGGGCATGTCAAAGGCCTCGCGGAGTTGCTGGAGGTTGCCCTGAGCCCGCACCTCCCCCTTGTGGAGAATAACAAAGGCATCACACATCTTCTCCGCCGAATCCAAAACATGGGTACTCATGAGAATGGACTTGCCTTTTTGCTTTTCCACTTCCAAAAGCTGAATCAAGTCAGAAATGGCCAGCGGATCGAGCCCAAGGAAAGGCTCATCAACGATGAAAAGGCTCGGATCTACGACAAAAGCACAGATAATCATGACCTTCTGCTTCATCCCTTTGGAGAAATGCACTGGGAACCAGTCTAATTTTTGATCCAAACGAAACATTTTTAACAAAGGTTCCACACGATCAAAGGCCACTTTCTGATCGACACCATAAGCCATAGCCACTGTTTCGATATGCTCTCTGAGAGTCAATTCCTCATACAAGCTAGGCGTTTCCGGGATGTAGCCAATCTGCTTGCGGTAGTTGGTCGCATCTTTTCGCAGGGTTAGACCGTTAATCTTAATCTCTCCACTATAAGGCGTCAAAAGACCGATAATTTCATTAATCGTCGTTGATTTACCCGCTCCGTTAAGACCAATCAAACCAACCAACTGCCCACTTTCAACTGTAAAGGACACATCTTTCAAGACAGGAACGTGAACATAGCCTCCTGTCAGGTTTTTAATTTCTAACATATTTTCTCCGAATCTGGTATAATGTAGCTATATTATATCAAAATTCAATACAGTAGAGGTGGATTTTATGTCAGATTGCATTTTTTGTAAGATCATCGCAGGGGAGATCCCTGCTTCAAAAGTATACGAAGATGAGCAGGTTCTTGCCTTCCTTGATATTTCTCAAGTAACGCCTGGACACACCCTCGTTGTACCAAAAGAGCACTATCGCAATCTTTTAGAAATGGATGCTGAAAGTGCCAGCCGACTCTTTGCCAAAGTGCCAACAGTGGCTCAAAAAGTCATGAAGGCTACCAAGGCTGCTGGTATGAATATCATCGCCAACTGTGAGGAAGTTGCTGGTCAAACGGTCTTTCATACTCACGTGCACCTCGTACCTCGCTACGGTGCAGAAGATGACCTCAAGATTGACTTTATCGCCCACGAACCTGACTTTGACAAACTTGCCCAAGTCGCTGAAACCATTAAAAACGCTTAAGGAGATGCCATGAAACTATCAAATCTACTGCTATTCGCAGGAGCTGCAGCTGGAAGTTATTTTGTCGTGAAAAATCGCCAAGCCATTCAGGATGAAGTGCTAGATACAACTGACCGCGTCGAAGCTATCAAGGATAATTTGGATATCATCCAAAACAGCCTGCAAGTTATCAACCAACAAAAAGAACTCATCAAAGAATACCAAAAAGATTTAACCTATAAATTCAAAGTCTTGGAAAAAGATTTCCAAACCAGAATGGCGGTCCTCCAAGAAGAAACAAGAATAAGAAAGCCTCCAACTTTCCTTAATTCCATTTTGGGTTACTAGATTCGAACAGAAAAGGGAGGGAATGAACATGAAACAGTTTTTTAAAGTTCTAGCGAAGGTCATTGCGATCCCTTGTGGCTGTCTCTGCCTTCTTGCGGTCCTAGCATTTCTACTACTGATGAATCTTTTCAAGGCTTCACCGAGTGACATCCGTGAGGGGAATGAAGCCTTAAAACAAATCTTTATCTCCCTTGACCTCCCTCCTGAGAAAGTAGAATCAAATGGGAGGTATCAATTCGAAGGTGGAGGCTTAAATTTTTATGTTACTTTCTCAGACGAGGTCATCAATAGTCACCCCGTCCTAAAGGAAAGTCCAAAACTCACCAAAAACCGACTCGAAGTCTATGTCCTCCAGACAGGAGATATTTCCTACTATAAAGTAGGAGACAACTTATTCAATCGTGGTTTAATACAATTTTTAGAGGAGGAGGGCGAGAAGTATTTCCAAGAAAAAGGAAAAAAATCAAATTCTTCTTACACAATTCTAGCTTGGAAGGATCAGGCAAGTCTCAAAAAGGGAATCGCATTCTATGAAAAAGCCTTGACCTTGGTAGATATTCAGGATAATTCGGCGATCAACCACATTGATACCGTCACCGTTAAGCCTGGCAAAGAAGCGGAAATCAAGCAACTCATCCAAGAGATGGATGAGGCTGGCTTGCTCACTCATAAGTATAAATAGTAGACTAACTGGAGAATGATTTCTCGATACTAAATTTTTAATGATAACAAAAAAAGAGCCCGCCGGCTCTTTTTACTTTATTCTCCTTCAAAGGCATCTTTTATATGGTCAAAGAAGCCTTTTTTCTTCGGATTGACTTTCAAGTCGCCTGCAGCTGCGAATTCTTTAAGCGCAGCTTTTTGGCGATCATTCAAGCCTGTCGGAGTCACGACATTGACTGTAACGTATTGGTCACCAACAGCACCACCACGAAGGCTCGGAGCACCCTTGCCACGTAAGCGGAATTTCTTGCCAGTCTGAGTTCCCTCTGGGATAACCAATTCAACAGCACCATGCACGGTTGGAATTTCCACAGTATCTCCAAGAGTAGCTTGGACAATATTAAGATTTAATTTGTAGAAAATAGTTGTTCCTTCACGTTCAAACTTATCGCTGGATTCAACTGAAACCACCACGTACAAGTCTCCGTAAGGTCCACCGTTAAAGCCTGCTTCACCTTGACCAGCGAGGCGAATTTGTTGACCAGTTTCCACACCAGCAGGAATTTTCACATGTACGCTATGGGCTTGTTTCATGACCTGTTCCATGACAAGTTGTACATGGATCCTTGATTTCTTTTCCGCGACCATGACAGACATCACAGGTTACTTGGCGACGCATCATACCAAGAGGAGTCTGCGTATCAACGTTAATGACACCAGCGCCATGACAGCGTCCACAAGTGACTGGACTTGTTCCTGGCTTAGCACCAGATCCGTTACAGGTACGACAGCTTGCTTCACGGTTGTACTTAACTTCTTTTTCCGTTCCGAAGATAGCTTCTTCAAAGGTCAAGTTCACACGGTACTGGAGGTCATCCCCTTGACGAGGAGCGTTTGGATTGCGTGAAGCTCCGCCTCCCCCGAAAAAACTTGAAAAGATATCTTCAAAACCACCGAAGCCACCTGCTCCGTCAAAGCCACCAAAACCGCCAGCACCACCAAAGCCACCGTTGGCACCTGCAGCACCATATTGGTCGTAGGCTGCACGTTTTTGGTCGTCACTCAAAGTCTCATAGGCTTCTTGAACTTCCTTGTATTTTTCCTCAGCACCAGGCTCCTTGTTGATATCTGGGTGGTATTTTTTTGAAAGCTTACGATAAGCCTTTTTGATCTCGTCTGCCGAAGCGTTTTTTGACACCCCCAGACGATCATAAAATTCAGTATTGTTCATACAAGATACTAAGAGCGAACAGAAAACGACTGAAATTTAGGAAACCGACAAGAAATCCTGATTTCTTAGGAGGTTTATCTAATTTCCAAGCTTTCCGCTCGAGTTCAATTTCTCGAATGCTCTTTGTCCTTTCTTTCAAATTAAGTAAGAAATTCTGGAACCCGTGTTCAGTTGCGAACACCCTTGTTCCTTTCTATAGTTTATAAGTAAATCATTAGAGGGTATTTTCTATACTCTGCTTCACTTCATCAAACTCTTTGTCCGATAGAGTAAAAATCAAATCCTCTTCTGAAAATTCGTTCTGTTCTTTAAAATAGTTGTCAGTATTTTCTGCCAAATCTAGACTAAGAATCACTTTTCTTGCAAACTCTTGATGTGCAAAACCGATAGCCGTAATGATATTTTTATCTTGCACAAGAACTTTGGGTTGGAAATTTTCACGTGGAAGAAATTCAAAATAGTCAAAGAAGTTTTGCCAAATTCCACCTGTAAATTTCGTATCATTCAACAAACCTGCTTTTGCCAATAAAAGGGGCGCTGAAGAAATGGCTGCAATTAGAATTTCCTTTTTATCAAGTCCCTTCAAAAACGAATTTAATTTTTCATCCTGTAGAGCAGGCCCTATATTTGCCATTCCTGGTAAAATGACACAAGAATACTCTTCTATATGTACTTGATCCAATGTTTTTGTAGGTTGGCAAGGCAAACCATCTTCAGAAATAACAATTGAATTATCTGAAGCCACATAATCAATCGTGATGTCAAAAGACAGAGCTAAAGTACTCGTTAAAGTGGTTATCTCATAAAGAGAAAAATTAGGATAAATGATACAAAGTACTTTTTTCATAAACGACACCCTCTATTTTATCGAAAAACAGAGGCTGGGTTGCAACCTCTGGATTTCTTCCTATCATTACGACGTTCTAAAACAAAGTCGTTTATACTTTGTTTTAGAACTAGTAAGGCGTTTAGGCAAATCGCCATAGCGATTGCCGTAGAATGACATTCACTTTAGTGATTAGTCATTCTTAACTACCTCGCTCTCCTGATTTTCAAGCTCGGGATAAAATAGTCCACTGGACTATTTTATTTTTCCGTAAACTCTCCGTCTACGACGTCATCGCCTGCGTTTCCTGTTGTTTGTGCGCCTTCTGCTCCTGCTTGAGCTTGTTGAGCTGCTGCGGCTTGTTCGTAGAGTTTAACAGCAAGTCCTTGAGCTTTTTCGTTCAATGCTTCAAGTTTAGCTTTCATGTCGTCCAAGTTGTTGTCTTCTTGGGCTTTCTTAAGCTCATCAAGAGCAGCTTGAGCAGCGTCACGTTCTGCATCGAAGCCTTTGCCTTCAGTTTCCTTGATTGTCTTTTCAGTCGCAAAGATAGCTTGGTCTACTTCGTTACGAAGGTCCACTTCTTCTTTACGTTTCTTATCTGCTTCAGCGTTAGCTTCTGCATCTTTCATCATGCGGTCGATTTCTTCATCAGTCAAACCTGAGTTTGATTGGATAACAATTGTTTGTTCTTTTTGAGTTCCAAGATCTTTAGCCTTAACAGATACGATACCATTCTTGTCGATATCAAATGTTACTTCAATTTGAGGAATTCCACGAGGTGCAGCTGGGATATCTGTCAATTGAAAACGTCCAAGAGTCTTGTTGTCTGCTGCCATTGGGCGTTCACCTTGAAGAACGTGGATATCAACGGCTGGTTGGTTGTCTGCTGCTGTTGAGAAGACTTGTGATTTAGATGTTGGAATCGTAGTATTGCGGTCGATGAGTTTTGTGAAGACTCCACCCATTGTTTCGATACCTAGTGACAATGGTGTTACGTCAAGAAGGACAACGTCTTTCACATCACCAGTAATCACACCACCTTGGATGGCCGCACCCATAGCAACTACTTCGTCAGGGTTTACTGATTTGTTTGGTTCTTTACCAGTTTCAGCCTTAACAGCTTCTACAACGGCTGGGATACGAGTTGAACCACCAACAAGGATAACTTCGTCAATTTCTGACAAGCTCAAACCTGCATCTGAAAGGGCTTGACGAACTGGAACTTTTGTACGTTCTACAAGGTCACGAGTCAAATCATCAAATTTCGCACGAGTCAAAGTCATTTCCCAAGTGAAGAGGTCCAGCCTCACCTGCAGTGATGAATGGCAAGCTGATTTGTGTTGAAGTTACACCAGAAAGGTCTTTCTTAGCTTTTTCAGCCGCATCTTTCAAACGTTGCATTGCCATCTTGTCAGTAGACAAGTCAATACCGTTTTCTTTCTTGAATTCTGCTACTAAGTGATCGATAATTTTTTGGTCAAAGTCGTCACCACCGAGTTTGTTGTCCCCTGCAGTTGACAATACATCGAAGACACCGTCACCCAATTCAAGGATAGATACGTCAAATGTACCACCACCAAGGTCGAATACCAAGATTTTTTCTTCTTTGTCAGTCTTGTCCAAACCGTAAGCAAGAGCTGCTGCAGTTGGTTCGTTGACGATACGTTCTACTTCAAGACCAGCGATTTTACCAGCGTCTTTAGTTGCTTGACGTTGAGCATCGTTGAAGTAAGCTGGAACTGTGATAACTGCTTTGGTTACTTTTTCACCAAGGTACTCTTCAGCGTAACCTTTCAAGTATTGAAGAATCATAGCTGAGATTTCTTGTGGAGTGTATTCTTTTCCATTTGCAGAAACTTTTTCAGAAGTTCCCATCTTAGATTTGATAGAGATAACAGTATCTGGGTTTGTTACTGCTTGACGTTTTGCAGCATCACCAACGATGATTTCTCCGTTTTTGAATGATACTACAGATGGAGTTGTACGATTTCCTTCTGGGTTTGCGATGATTTTGCTTTCAGTTCCTTCAAGAACTGCAACTGCTGAGTTTGTTGTACCTAAGTCAATACCGATAATTTTAGACATGTGTTTTTTCTCCTTGTTGTTTTTTCTTCTTTTTTTGATATTTCCCTTAAGTGGTGGGGACGTGAGCAACTCCCTTCGGGATTTCATCACTTATTTTTGAGCCAATTGTCTCAAAAATCCCCTGTTTCAGTAGCACACGCTACTGAAACTTTCACCACGGCGGGCAACATCTTCCTTGCAAGCCTCCAGCTTGCTTTTTATCTTTCTTTCATAGTTTATTGTCGTTTCGGACAAGTTTCCTATTATGTTACGACACGAGGAGTCGAAATCGATATTATTTCGACGACGAGTTAGTAAGGAGGCTAGGCAAACGCCATAGCGATTGCCGTTTTCTGACGAGTTGCTTTAGCAACCATCAGAATTGCCTAGTTATACACTACTACCATGGCTGGGCGTAGGATGCGGTCATGGAGTTTGTAGCCTTTTTGGAAGACTTGAGCGATGCTGTCTGCTGGGTGTTCATCGTCTGCTGGGAGAGTTTGGATGGCCATATGGTAGTTATGGTCAAATTCACCGTCAGCTGCGATTTCTTCGATTCCTTCTTCTTTCAAAGCGTAAACCAAGCTTTCTTGCACCATCTCCAATCCTTTTTTAACATCGTCTGTCAAACCTTCAACGGCTAGTGCACGTTCTAAGTTGTCGAGCGATGGTAAGATTGCTTTTGCCAGGTCTTGGCTACGATAACGTTGCAAGTTTTGACGTTCTTCATTGGCACGGCGTTGAATATTTTGCATTTCTGCATGAGCGCGAAGGTATTTATTTTCAAACTCATCTGCACGTTCATTTGCCAAGTCCAACTCTGACTTTTCAGGAGTTGTTTCTTCAGTTGTTTCCACAACTTCCTCTTCTTTCATTTCTTCATTTTTTATATCTTGGGCCATTTTCGCCTCCTTTAATGATTTCAATCTTAATGTACTTCGTAATGATTACTGCTGAGGTAGCGGTAAAAATCTGTCAACTTCATGGTCAAAACACGATTGACAACATTGACTTGATTGACCAATTGCTGGTAGTCCAGATTGACCGGACCGATAATCGCTAGAATTCCAAAACCTCGATAAGGAATTAGGAATTTACTGCTAATCACTGCTAGGTTAGCTAGACAGGATTCCTGACTGTCCGCAACACGAACATTTTGCATCTGATCTTCATGCAGACCCTCACGAATCTCCAGAGCCACCTTTTGTGGATGATCAAAGAACTGATAGGCTGCTAGATTAGCAAAATTCAAGAGATTGACTTTTCCCGACACCACAATATTTTCGTTGAACATTTCTTTAAAGATGTGTTCAAAGAGATCCATGACATTGTCCGTTGTTGTAAAGTAACGTTGGATAATCTGTGGAATCTCCGTCCGAATCTTATAATGAATGTCCAGAACAGTGTGACCAAGGAAACGTTCCTGAATGATGCTCTTCAGTTTCAGCAAATCTTCCTGCAAGAAGTTCCTTGGAATCAAAAACTGACTGGTAACCGTTCGAGACTCGTCTAAGGTAAATACTGCCAAGGCTGTATGTTGTCCCAAAACAACGATATCAAAGGCTGTCAACCGCTGTCTGCTCGGCTCAACATCCAGTGCTACTACCGTACAGCCGCTCAGGTCTGTCAATAGATTAGCAGCCTCTTGCAGAATATCCTCCAGTTTGAAGAACTCCTGATCAAAGGCTTTGACAATCTCGTATACCTCATTTTCAGCCAGTCTGTCAAAAGCAAGCGAGTGTTTCACATAGTACTGAAACCCCGCGACACTTGGCATCCGACCGCTTGAGGTATGAGCCTTCTCAAGCAAACCCTGCTTCTCTAGAGCTGCCATGTCATTACGAATGGTAGCACTACTAGAATTGATAGACTCTTGTAGCGCCTTGGATCCGACAGGTTCGTGCGTTTTGGTAAAGATGTCAATAATCAGATTTAAAATATCCTGCTGACGCTCTGTAACCATCTCATCACTCCTCTCTGTCCGATTGATTAGCACTCTATGTACCCAAGTGCTAACTCATGATTCTATTATACACCCTTAGAAGAGAATGTCAAGATAAAAACTCAAAAATTAGCACTCTTTTACCAAGAGTGCTAAAAATCAGTCTGAAGACCTAGAACCTTGCTACTCATCTACCTAGTATTTCCTTTTAAGTCTGAAAAAACCATAGATTAGATAAGAAATTAAGCAAGTGTATAAAACGAAAATAATAAAGAAAGACTGAGACAAGTTCTCTCGATACAAACTCATGCAAACAACAAGACCACCTGAGAAAGTGGCTATACAGGAACGAAGTCTAGACCGCATAGCTTCCCATCTAAGAGCATTACGCATATAGACTTTCTCCTCTGAAAGTATATCAGAAGTTGGTTTACGAAGAATTGAATAAAAACCTGTTTCTATCAATTCCCAACCGCTATTTCTAAAATCTTGCAGTTCATGCTTATACTTTTTAAGAAATCTAGAATCATAGATATGATAGATGACATCATCTGGTTGGCATTGTTCAAAATAGAAAAACCAAAACGGTTAGTTCTATATCTCCAACCTTTCAAGTGCATCTCATGTAAATATTCTTCTTCCTTGTCCAAATCAACAATGGTGAAAATCCTAAATTGTACTTTGCTATTCATTGTCTTACCTCCAAATTAGAAAACAGGCATTGTTTCATTTATCAGATAATTCTTTTCCACTTTTTGAAACAATCTCCCAAAAATATAAGAAATCTGAATCGCAAAAATAATCAATAAAACACAATCTATTATGAAAATCAAAAACAATTCCCAACTGAAAGAACTAGCTCCACTGACAAACTTTGAGAAAACCGGTAGTAGAGCTAAAAACAGAAGCAAAATAGGAAGCATACGCATTATTAAAATCCGTTTGACCACAGCTAACTTCCCGGCCGCGTCATTATAAATTTCAAACTCGGCATCCGATTCAATTTCAAAATGTACTTTTCTAAAGTAGGAAAAACCATTAAAGTCTGTAATATGCTCCCAGCCATAGTCTTTAAATAGTTGTAAATAGGAGGCTCTCTCTGATTTTTTCATGGGATAAAAGTCCAACTGATAAGACACCTGCTCCGGTTGGCACTTTTCAAAAGTATACTTAACCGCAACTACTAAGTTAGAGTAGCTTACTTCCTTAAGTTTCCAGCCCTTAGCATGCATTTCCCCAAGGTATAAAGCCTCTTTATCATAATCTGCAATTGTAGATATCCGATATACAACCTTCTTTTCCATCATACTTCCTCCCGACTATTTCTATAGAGCCGTTCAATACGTTTCAATTCAATATCTAAGACTTTTCGTCCCAAGTCTGTGATCTGATAGATTTTACGTTTTTCCTCTTCCCGGATAAAGGAAATCAAGCCATCCTTTTCCATCTTTGACAAGGTCCCATACATAGTTCCAGGACTAATCGAAACTTGCGAATCTGTCATCTCCTTGACCTTTTGTGTGATACCATATCCATGGTTCTCCTTCTGTAAACAAAACAAGATATAAAAACCTGTTTCAGTCATGGGAAGGTAAACACGCCTGATTTTATCTGTTAATTCCATTTATTCACACCTCCTATTCAGTTCGATATATCGCATCTCGTTATATAAACTATATCACAGCTCGATATAAAATGCAAGAAAAAGAGAGAACGATTTCTCGTTCTCTCTTCTTAGGCTCAGGAATTAAGAAGTCATTTTGTTATTTCCTAAGAGTGGCTTAATCTTTCTTGCGAAGGATAAAAGCTGCTAGGCTTGCAAAGGCAAGACCGATGATTGAAAGAAGACCAGATACTGCTGAACCCGTGTTTGGTAACAAGTTCTGATTTTGACTACTTCCTTCTTCTGGTTGACTATTATTTCCAGAATCTTTAATTGGGGCCGGAGTGAATTCCCAGGTGCCTACGAAGTGTGCGTCTGCTCCATTGATGGTTTCAGATGTCTTGTCATAAGACTTGAAGCTCCATGTGCCTTCTGCTGTCTTCACTTCTGTTTGACTTGGTTGCGTCGGAATCGCTTGGCTACCATCTTTCAAGTCTGTTTGGTCTGCTGGAAGCAAGGCTTTTACTTCTTGTGGAAGTTCTTTACCTGGAGTTCCACTGACAAACTCGTGAACCGCTTTATGAGTCACTGTTGGAACTGGAGTTGCTGTAAATTCCCATGTACCTATAAACTTAACATCTGATCCATTAATTGTTTCCGATGTCTTATCGTAGGACTTGAAGCTCCAGGTACCTTCTGCTGTCCTAACTTCTGTTTGGCTTGGTTGCGTTGGTGTTGCTTGGCTACCATCTTTCAAGCCTGTTTGGTCTGCTGGAAGCAAGACTTTCACTTCTTGCGGAAGTTCTTTACCTGGGGTTCCGCTGACAAACTCATGAACCACTTTATGAGTCACTGTTGGAACTGGAGTTGCTGTAAATTCCCATGTACCTATAAACTTAACATCTGATCCATTAATTGTTTCCGATGTCTTATCGTAGGACTTGAAGCTCCATGTTCCTTCTGCTGTCTTAACCTCTGTTTGACTTGGTTGTGTTGGTGTTGCTTGGCTGCCATCTTTCAAGTTTGTTTGGTCTGCTGGAAGAAGGGCCTTCACTTCTTGTGGAAGCTCTTTACCCGGAGTTCCGCTGACAAACTCGTGAACTGCTTTATGAGTCACTGTTGGAACTGGGCTTGCTGTAAACTCCCATGTACCTACAAACTTAGCATCTAATCCATTAATTGTTTCCGATGTCTTATCGTAGGACTTGAAGCTCCAGGTACCTTCTGCTGTCCTAACTTCTTTTTGGCTTGGTTGCGTTGGTGTTGCTTGGCTACCATCTTTCAAGTCTGTTTGGTCTGCTGGAAGCAGGGTTTTCACTTCTTGTGGAAGTTCTTTGCCTGGAGTTCCGCTGACAAACTCGTGAGTTGCCTTATGAGTCACTGTTGACGCTGGAGTGAATTCCCAGGTACCGATAAAGTGGACATCCGCTCCATTGATGGTTTCTGATGCCTTGTCATAGGACTTGAAGCTCCATGTACCTTCCGCGGTCTTAACCTCTGTTTGACTTGGTTGTGTTGGTGTTGCTTGGCTGCCATCTTTCAAGTTTGTTTGGTCTGCTGGAAGAAGGGCTTTTACTTCTTGCGGAAGTTCTTTTTCTGGCGTTCCGCTGACAAATTCATGTGTTGCCTTGTAAGTTGGCGCTGGGGTGAATTCCCAGGTGCCTACGAAGTGTACGTCTGCTCCATTAATAGTTTCAGAAGTCTTGTCATAGAACTTGAAGCTCCAAGTGCCTTCTGCTGTCTTAACTTCTGTTTGACTTGGTTGCGTTGGCGTTGCTTGGCTACCATCTTTTAAGTCTGTTTGGTCTGATGGAAGCAAGTCTTTCACTTCTTGTGGAAGTTCTTTACCTGGAGTTCCGCTGACAAACTCATGTGTTGCCTTGTAGGTTGGCGCTGGGGTGAATTCCCAGGCTCCTACGAAGTGTGCGTCTGCTCCATTGATGGTTTCCGATGTCTTATTGTAGGACTTGAAGCTCCAAGTGCCTTCCGTGGTCTTAACTTCTGTTTGACTTGGTTGCATTGGCGTTGCTTGGCTACCATCTTTCAAGTCTGTTTGGTCTGCTGGAAGTAGGGTTTTCACTTCTTGTGGAAGCTCTTTGCCCGGGGTTCCACTGACAAACTCGTGCGTCGCCTTGTAAGTTGGCGCTGGAGTGAATTCCCAGGCTCCTACAAAGTGTGCGTCTGCTCCATTGATGGTTTCAGATGTCTTGTCATAGGACTTGAAGCTCCATGTACCTTCCGCGGTCTTAACCTCTGTTTGACTTGGTTGCGTTGGCGTTGCTTGACTGCCATCTCTCAAGTCTGTTTGGTCTGCTGGAAGTAGGGCTTTTATTTCTTGTGGAAGTTCTTTACCTGGAGTTCCGCTGACAAATTCATGGTGTTTCGTAAAGAAGAGCAGTGCTCACCTGATTAGAAGGAGCTGATAAGTTATCAACATGCAAGGTTACAGTATTGTTAATTTTTTCAGGTCCTTTTTCTTCCACTTTTTTGTTGGTAGCTGTTTTATAAGTGATAATAATCTCAGCGGCAGAATTTGATTTTATGTATTCAGGTGTCATTTTAACAGTAACTGTTTGACCTGACTTCTCGATCGTATAGTCACGTCCTTCTTGCAGAGTCACTCCACCTGATTCAACTTTAAGTTCTTTATAGTCCAAGCGATCATCAAAATTTTGAACCATTTCAATAGATGATGGAGCTGCTAAAAGGTCTTTACCTGGAACCGGAACTTTAAAAGTAGCCTTATAAGTTACATCCTGCCCCTCTTTAGCTGGAATCTCAGTTGGTTCCACCTCGAGAACTGGACTTGGGTCAAGCTTTTCAACATACAATCCAAATACAGCAGAACAGGTTTCCGTAGATGAATAACCAAAATTCATGCTGTTACTATTTGAACGAAGCGCTAAACCTGAAACATTGTTTTCATAGTAACTACCTCCCGTTATTTGAGTGGCAATCCATGAAGTACGGTCACTTGTTTCTTCCTGTTGCAAGACATTGGCATTGTTCATTAATCGAAGGTTCACATCATTCTTATAGTTTTTTACATAGAAAGTTTCCTTCAAATTGTTTGCATCAATTGCATCAATATCTGTTGGTTTCATGACCAATTTCAAGTCTGTTTCTGTTCCATCAGCATAACGAATTTCTGCTGTAACATCAGCATCAATCCAAAACGCTTTATTCATGATGTAGTCATGATTCGCATCCACATAAGGAACATTCCCAATTTCGAAAGCACTACTTTCCCATAATTCAGAAATTGAGAAAAATTCGACAGTAGATTTTTGAGCACTATTCATTTCAGACTCTGCTTGAGCAGTATTTAGATAGTGAAGAGTTACCTTATTAAATTTTAAATAAGCATCTACTTGCTTACCGTGAACGTTACCAATATTTGTGAATTTTTAGAGATAAAGGATTTTCAAAAACTCGATCTTGCTTTTTTTACTTTTATCTACTTTGAGAGTAAAGTTTTTCCATCTCACCTGGATAAGCACCCCCACTTAGATATTCATAATGGGGATTCGATAGATGAAACTGATCAACAGACTGTGATTTAGATAAAACACTAGCATTGTTAATATTTAAATTAAACTTACGAATATCCAAGGTAGAGATATCCGTTCCATTTTTTTAATCTCTTCTAATGCAGCATAAGACTGAACCGGAAGAAGAAAAAAATAGAAAAAAAGTAAAACGACCAGGCCGATATAAGCCTTTTGTTTTTTTCTACCTAAATTAGTAGAAAACGGCACTTTCATGCCTCTTCTCCATTTCATAATTAACCTCCAAACTAAAAAAATGATTTGTATACAATCATTTTTAAAAAGAAATGTTCACCTCATTCTAACACAAAAAGGGGGCAATTAAAAGTAGATTATAGATAAAAATTTATTATTTTGTATTTCCAGACTGTCAATTTTCGGTGAGAATAATTAAAATATCAAAATTTCAGAACAGGCGTTTACACTATGTAAATAGCCTTTTTATTGTTGAACCTATTATCACTCCATGAGTTTCATAACGTGCTCATACTACACATAAACATTAATATATTTAATTTTTTTATAAAAAAGAACCCAAGAATAAATTCTGGGTTCTTTTTAGTATTTCTCGTACAAAAGATGCTTTTGTACAATTAGAGAGCCTTAGTCTTTCTTACGAAGGACAAAAGCAGCTAGACTTGCAAAGGCAAGACCGATGACTGAAAGAAGACTAGATACTGCTGTACCTGTGCTTGGTAGAGCTTTCTTATCTTGACTTGCAGTTTCTTCTTTCTTAGTGCTTTCGGCTTGGTTTCCTGTTGTTGCAGGATCCTTCTTATCACCGTTGGTTGTTGTAGAAGCTACTTTCTTAGTTCCTACTTCAACGATCTCATCTACGGCTGGAGTTGTGATTGTGTTTGATTTCTCAACACGACCTGTCTCTTTTCCATCTGTGTAAGTCACTGTATAAACAATGGTGCGAACACCTTTTTGGCCAGCTGTTTTCACTCGGCGAGTTCCTTCTGGAAGATCTGGATTTGTTACTTCCTTAGTTTGGAAAGCAACTTCTTCTGTCTTGGTCTCTTCCTTAGTCGTTACAACTGGGGCTACTACTTTCTTAGTTCCAACTTCGACAACTTCGTCTACTGCTGGAGTGGTGATTGTGTTTGATTTCACCTCGCGGCCTGTTTCTTTTCCGTCTGTGTAAGTGACAGTTTCAACAATGGTACGAACACCTTTTTGACCAGCTGTTTTCACTCGGCGAGTTCCTTCTGGAAGATCTGGATTTGTTACTTCCTTAGTTTGGAAAGCAACTTCTTCTGTCTTGGTCTCTTCCTTAGTCGTTACAACTGGGGCTACTACTTTCTTAGTTCCAACTTCGACAACTTCGTCTACTGCTGGAGTGGTGATTGTGTTTGATTTCACCTCGCGGCCTGTTTCTTTTCCGTCTGTGTAAGTGACAGTTTCAACAATGGTACGAACACCTTTTTGACCAGCTGTCTTCACTCGGCGAACACCTTCAGCTAAGAGTGCATTTTCAACCTCACGAGTCTGGAAGGCAACTTCTTCAGTTTTGGTTACTTCCTTAGTGGTTACAACAGCTTTTGAACCGGTATAAGTAATCTTGTTTTTGGCTACTTTCTTGGTCTTGCGTGAAACTTCTTTACGAGATTTTTCAACACCATCCACTTTTGTCACTTCATAAGTGACTTCATCGATACCTTCTTCACCTTCTTCAACACGCGTTTGGCCTTTATCCAGTACTGGGTCTACTCTCGTTTCTTCTTTGAAAGCAACTTTTTCCTCTACAGTCACTGTTTCTTTGGTTTCTACACCTGTTTTCTTAGTTCCAACTTCGATGATTTCTTCTACTGGTTCTTTGGTAACTTTCTCGCTTTTCTTAGTACGAGCTGTTTCTTTACCATCTGTCAGTGTGATATCCCAAGTAATGGTCTTAGTACCTTTAACACCCGCTTGTTTCACATTGCGAGTACCTTCTGCAAGATCGGCATTGTTTTCGGTACGAGATGCATAAGGAATCTCTTCTGTTGTAGTGATTTCTTGATGCTCAACTTTTGGTTCCGCTGGTTGTTCCGTCTTACCGGCCAACAAAGCTTCAGCCTTGGCTTTCAACTCATTGTAGCGAGCTTCATATGCCACAAAACCTTTTTGACCTTCTGGACTCTTCATTGCCTTCTTTGCGGTAGGAAGGTAGTTAGTAGCTTCCGACAAACTATCTTCTAATCCAGTTTTGTTGTCTTCATCATTAGGATTAGCTTTATAGTCAGCGATGAAAGCCTCTAGATCATTCAGTTTATCTCTAAATCGGAATGCCACGACTCTCTCTTGGCCATCTGGAATTTCTTCATCTTCCGCCGGTGTTTCTTCTGCATGCACTGTTGGAATTTGATATAGATCTGGAGCTACATGATAAGTTGCTACTCCAAGAGCGTTTAAAGCAAGTATTGAAATCCCTAACTTTAATAATTTTTTTCTACTCATTCTTTTTCCCTTAACACTTTCAAAATACAGTAAGGAGGAGAGTAAATATTTCTACCCTCCTCTTACTATGCAATCCTATTGTTCAGCTGTGTTTTTCCAAACTAGAAGTCCTGTAAGTCCAAGAATGAGAACTGCAATGACTTCAAAGAGTGTAGAAACTTCAGAACCTGTATTTGGCAAGTTTTTGCCTGGATCTTTTGGTGGAACTTCCCCCTCAGAAGGTGGAATATTTGGAGCCGGTGGTGTTACCGGTGTTGGTGGGAACACCACAACTGTGTTGGTAGATTGTGGGGTGTGATTGAAGCTTACTGTAGCTGTATTTGATACACCGTCCTGATACTTAGCGAAGTCTGTTCCTTCTTTGAAGTTTGTGTAAAGAACGAGAGTTACTTTACTTCCCTTCAAGGCTTCAAGAACATCCTTGTCGCTGATTTCAAGAGTCACAAGATTTTCAGTTTCATCGTAAGTAACAGTAGCAATTGCTTCCAACTCTTTACCTACTAATTCACCGCGGTCATTTGAAGACTTACTCAATTTATCAATAGCTGCTTGAAGCTTAGTTTGAGCTTCTTTTAGTTTCTTGATTTCATTTTCAAGTTTCTCTTGTTGTTGTTTCTTATCAGCTGGTGCTAATTCTGCTTCTTTCTCTGCTGGTGCTTGAAGTTTAGCCAAGTTTTCTTCAGCTGCTTTCAACTCTACTTCCAAGCTTGCAAGATCTTGACTTGATTCGCTAGTTGCAGGTTTATTATCTTCTGTTGCAGAAGAATCAGATGTAGCTGGTGTTGTAGTTTCAGCTGGTTTAGCTGGCTGCGCTGCCTTAGCTGCTTCCAACTTCGCTTTCAATTCAGCCACTTTCGCTTCCGCCACTTTCAAATCTTCCTTCTTGTTAGCCTCTGTTGAAGTCTCATCAGTTGACTTACCTGTCAAAGCTTTGAGTTCTTTCTCAGACTGTTCAAGTTGGGCTTGAAGAGTTGCTTTGATCTTGTCAAATTGAGCGTTTTCAACTTTGAGGGCGATGCGGTCAAGGTTCACTTTGAGGACTTGATTGATTTTATCACTGATTGTGAAGTTCGTCAATTCCGTCTTCTTGATGCGACCGTACTCATCTTTCAAGGCATTTCCATTTTCATCCTTAGGATCTGCAGGAACGAGCGTTGAAATGTCGAAGCGGAATGTTTCATCTGCTTCTTTCAATCTGTAACCACCAGTTGGATTTGATCCATCTTCTGGTCCAACAGTCTTAGAAGGTTCATTTGGTTTTGGTTCAGTTGGTTTTTCTGGGTCACGTGGTTTCACCGTTACCGGTTTTGATTCCTTGCTGCCAGATTGACCATTGGCATCCTTGAAGTTAACACTTGCTTTGTTTGGTACCAATTGATCCTTATAAGGAGTCAAATCGCTATTCGCTTTGAGTTTAGCTGGGATGTACAATTGAATCTCTTTGAAGCCTTTTAGTCGAGCGAAATCTTTCACTTTTACAGTGACAGTGTTTCCTTCAACACTTGTTTCAAGAGCTCCATTTGCATCACGACCGTCCACATAGGCTACTGGCGTATCAGCGATTGCCAAAACAGATTCAAGTGTATCTGTTACGGTGAACTCTTTGTACTTATCAATATCTTTTGGTAAAGCTGTATTGACATTGTACATGTAAGGTGCATCGTATTCGACATCCAAGTGGTCCAAGGTACGGTTGATTTTCTTCGTAATTTCTGGTTCTGGTTCTTTTGGAACGATAACCGGAACTTTATTCGAGTCTTTGTGTAGCCCTGGTCTATTTGGAATGTTTGCATCATAAGAAGCCGTATTTGGAACAGTGAATCCACGCTCTGTTAGATATGGAGTCAAATCAGCTCCCGCTTTAATCTTCGCAGTGAAGCTCAATTCAACAGCTTGACCGCCATTGGCTTTCACTTGTTCCTTTGTAAGGGTCAAGGTAATGGTTTGACCCTCTACCTTGATTTGACTGGCATCAAGAGCTTGACCATTCAAGATTGCACTTGCTGAACCTGCATAATCAAGAACAGACTCAAGTGTATCACTTACGCTGAAGGCTGTCGCATCTGTTGGGACACTTGTTTTCACGTTGTATGTGAAAATTTGATCACGATCAGCGAGTGTTTCTTCAGCTTTAGTATTGACATCTTTCTTGATCTCTGGCTCGTCTGGTGTCGGTGGCGTTACTGGGACTTCATTGGAGTCTTTCGTAAAGCCTGGTTTGTTTGGAAGATCTGCCTTGTAAGCCGCCTTGTTCGGAACCTTGATTGACTTATCTTCTGTTACATAATCAGACAAGTTAGCACCCGCTTTGATCTTGGCGTCGAATGTTAATTCAACTGCTTGACCGCCATTGGCTTTCACTTGGTCCTCTGTAAGGGTCAAGGTAATCGTTTGACCTTCTACCTTGATTTGACTAGCATCAAGAGCTTGACCATTCAATTTAGCACTTGAAGTTCCTGCGAATTCAAGAACGTCCACTAGGGTATCTGTGACTGAGAAGGCTGTCGCATCTTGCGCTACACTTGTTTTCACGTTGTAAGTGAAGACTTGGTCACGTTTGTCAAGAGTTTCAGCTTCTTTGCCATTCACATCTTTCTTGATTTCTGGTTCTTCTGGTGTTGGTGGCGTTACTGGGACTTCATTAGAGTCTTTCGTAAAGCCTGGTTTGTTTGGAAGATCTGCCCTGTAAGCTGCCTTGTTCGGAACCTTGATTGACTTATCTTCTGTTACATACGCAGACAAGTTCGCACCAGCTTTGATCTTCGCGTCGAATGTTAATTCAACTGCTTGACCGCCATTGGCTTTGACTTGTTCCTCTGTAAGCGTCAAGGTAATCGTTTGACCTTCTACCTTGATTTGACTGGCATCAAGAGCTTGACCATTCAATTTAGCACTTGAAGTTCCTGCGAATTCAAGAACGTCCACTAGGGTATCTGTGACTGCGAAGGCTGTCGCATCTTGCGCTACTGTTGTTTTCACGTTATAAGTGAAGACTTGGTCACGTTTGTCAAGAGTTTCAGCTTCTTTGCCGTTCACATCTTTCTTGATCTCTGGCTCGTCTGGTGTCGGTGGCGTTACTGGGACTTCATTGGAGTCTTTCGTAAAGCCTGGTTTGTTTGGAAGATCTGCCTTGTAAGCCGCCTTGTTCGGAACCTTGATTGACTTATCTTCTGTTACATAATCAGACAAGTTAGCACCCGCTTTGATCTTCGCGTCGAATGTTAATTCAACTGCTTGACCGCCATTGGCTTTCACTTGGTCCTCTGTAAGGGTCAAGGTAATCGTTTGACCTTCTACCTTGATTTGACTGGCATCAAGAGCTTGACCATTCAATTTAGCACTTGAAGTTCCTGCGAATTCAAGAACGTCCACTAGGGTATCTGTGACTGAGAAGGCTGTCGCATCTTGCGCTACTGTTGTTTTCACATTGTATGTGAAGACTTCATCACGTTTTGCGAGAGTTTCTTCTGCCTTGCCGTTAACATCTTTCTTGATCTCTGGCTCGTCTGGTGTTGGAGGTGTTACTGGGACTTCGTTAGAGTCCTTGTGCACACCTGGTTTGTGTGGGAAGCTTGCGTCGTAAGAAGCCTTATTCGGAATCTGTGTACGGCCGTCTCCCTTCACATATGCGGACAAGTTCGCGCCAGCTTTGATCTTGGCGTCGAATGTTAATTCAACGGCTTGACCGCCATTGGCTTTCACTTGGTCTTCTGTAAGCGTCAAGGTAATCGTTTGACCTTCTACCTTGATTTGGCTAGCGTCAAGGGCTTGACCATTCAAGGTCGCACTTGATTTACCTGCGAACTCAAGAACATCTTCGATCTTATCGGTTACGCTGAAGGCTGTCGCATCTTGCGCTACACTTGTTTTCACGTTATATGTGAAGACTTCATCACGTTTCGCAAGTGTTGCTGATTCTTTGCCGTTCACATCTTTCTTGATTTCTGGTTCTTCTGGTGTTGGTGGCGTTACTGGGACTTCGTTCGAATCCTTGTGCACTCCTGGTTTATGTGGGAAGCTTGCGTCATAAGAAGCCTTATTCGGAATCTGTGTACGGCCGTCTTCCTTCACATATGCGGACAAGTTCGCGCCAGCTTTGATCTTCGCGTCGAATGTTAATTCAACTGCTTGACCGCCATTGGCTTTCACTTGGTCTTCTGTAAGGGTCAAGGTAATGGTTTGTCCTTCTACCTTGATTTGGCTTGCATCAAGAGCTTGACCATTCAATTTAGCACTTGAAGTTCCTGCGAATTCAAGAACGTCTACTAGTGTATCTGTGACTGAGAAGGCTGTCGCATCTTGCGCTACTGTTGTTTTCACATTGTATGTGAAGACTTCATCACGTTTTGCGAGAGTTTCTTCTGCCTTGCCATTCACATCTTTCTTGATTTCTGGCTCGTCTGGTGTTGGAGGCGTCACTGGGACTTCGTTCGAATCCTTGTGCACTCCTGGTTTATGTGGGAAGCTTGCGTCGTAAGAAGCCTTATTCGGAATCTGTGTACGGCCGTCTTCCTTCACATATGCGGACAAGTTCGCGCCAGCTTTGATCTTCGCGTCGAATGTTAATTCAACTGCTTGACCGCCATTGGCTTTCACTTGTTCTTCTGTAAGCGTCAAGGTAATGGTTTGACCTTCTACCTTGATTTGGCTAGCATCAAGAGCTTGACCATTCAAGGTCGCACTTGATTTACCTGCGAACTCAAGAACATCTTCGATCTTATCGGTTACTCTGAAGGCTGTCGCATCTTGCGCTACTGTTGTTTTCACATTGTATGTGAAGACTTCATCTCGTTTTGCGAGGGTTTCTTCTGCCTTGCCGTTCACATCTTTCTTGATTTCTGGCTCGTCTGGTGTTGGAGGTGTTACTGGGACTTCGTTAGAGTCCTTGTGCACTCCTGGTTTGTGTGGGAAGCTTGCGTCATAAGAAGCCTTATTCGGAATCAGTGTACGGCCGTCTTCCTTCACATATGCGGACAAGTTAGCGCCAGCTTTGATCTTGGCGTCGAACGTTAATTCAACAGCTTGACCGCCATTGGCTTTCACTTGGTCTTCTGTAAGCGTCAAGGTAATGGTTTGTCCTTCTACCTTGATTTGGCTAGCATCAAGAGCTTGACCATTCAATTTAGCACTTGAAGTTCCTGCAAATTCAAGAACGTCCACTAGGGTATCTGTGACTGAGAAGGCTGTCGCATCTTGCGCTACTGTTGTTTTCACGTTGTATGTGAAGACTTGGTCGCGTTTGTCAAGAGTTTCAGATTCTTTGCCGTTCACATCTTTCTTGATCTCTGGCTCGTCTGGTGTTGGAGGTGTTACTGGGACTTCGTTAGAGTCCTTGTGATATTTCGGATTGTGATCAATATCATAAGAAGCCTTATTCGGAATCTCTGTCTTACCATCTTTATTCACATAAGCTGATAAGTTGGCATTATCTCTAATCTTAGCCTTGAAATTCACTTCAATGGACTTACCTGCATCTGCTTTTACAGAAGCTTCTGTAAAGGCAACTTTGATGACTTGACCAGAAAGTGTCACTGTCGCCTTCGATCCTGCATCCTCACCATCAAGTTTAACAGTGGCTGAAGCATTCTCACCAACAAATTCTAGAACTTCTTTCAACTCGTCTGTCATCTCAAACACAGTTGCGCTGGCAGGCATTGTTGTTTTCAAAGTATAAGTAAACTCTTCATTACGTTTTGCAAGATCATAACGTTCTGCTCCGTTTACTTCCTTCTTAAGCTCTGGAGTAGTGGTTGGTGGTGGTGTAACGGTAACTGGTTTTGATTCTTTCTTAGAATCAGGATTATCATTAATGATGTAGCTAGCAGTATTTGGTACTACCGGCTTGTCTTTTGATTCATTTGGATAAGCTGCTAAGAGTGCATCAAAGGTAATGCCTTCCTTCACCTTAGCCTTAAATGAAACTTGTACAGCTTTACCAGCATATTGTTTCACTTGCTCTTTACCAAATGTGACCGTCAAACGTTGACCTTCTGTTGTTACAGTGAGGTCTTGAACAGCTTGGCCATCAACAGTGACCGTTGCTTCTCCTTCAAATGCCAATTCTTTGACGATATCATCTGAAATGGTGAAGCTATCTGCCACATGTGGAACCGTTGAGTCAATCGTATACGTAAAGATTTCTGATAACTTACCAAGATCTGCATGTTCCTGACCATTCACCTTCTTCGTGATTGGTGGTGGTGTAACAGTGACCGGCTTGGTTTCTTTCTCACCTTGTTGGTCATTCTTGTTGGTGTAAGTAATCTTAGCTTTGTTCTCAATAGATGGAACAGTTGAGCCTTTCTTCACTTTGGCATGAATCACGAGCTCTACTTCTTGGTTACCGTAGTCACCCGCATTCGCAAAATCTTTCATCGTTGCAGTCACGGTTTGACCTTGAACTGTTACATCGAAGAATTTCGCTGCAGCTCCCTTGATTTCAGCTTGACCTGGAGTCAAGTTCTCATCCAAGGTATCCGTTACAACGAAGGACTTGTACGTTGTAATATCATTTGGCAATTTCGCTTTGATATTATAAGTAAAGTCGGTTTCTGCCCCGATTGTTGCCTCTGTCAGTGTTTCGTTGATTTCTTATCAACACCTGGTTCTGATGGAGGGGTTACGGTGACAGGTTTCGTTTCTTTTTCTCCGCTATGATCGTTCTTATCTGTGAAGCTGAACTTCGCAGTATTTGGAATGTTGATACGAGTCACTCCATCATTGATCTTAGCCGGAATAATCAATTCCACTTCTTGACCAGCAAGAGCTGTAGCGTTCGCAAAGTCCTTCATCGTTGCAGTCACGGTTTGACCCTCAACTGTTACATCGAAGAAGGCTGCAGCTGCTCCTTTGATAACTGGTTTGCTTGAAGTTTCATTGATAACTGACAAATCTCCTTCAAGTGTATCTGTAATCACAAATTTCTTGTAATCTGTAATATCTGTTGGAAGTTTTGTCTTAATGTTGTAGTTATACGCTTGACCTGTCGCGATATCTAAGTGATCAAGAGTTTCATTGATCTTCTTCGTTACAGGAGGTGGCGTTACGGTGACAGGTTTCGATTCAACTTCTTTCTCTACATTATTCTCATTTGTAAAGGAAATAGAAGCCTTGTTTTCAATGATTGTGCCTGTCACACCATTTTTAACTTTTGCAGGAATGACTAGTTCAACAGTTGAGTATTTTGCAAGTTCACCAAACTGACCATCCTTCACCGTTGCCGTAATCTCTTGGCCATTGGTGTGGATATCAAAGAGGGCCGCTGCAGAACCTTTAATACTTACGTCTCCTGCAAGTTCCAAATTAGCATCCAGTGTATCACGAATCACAAATTTCTTGTAATTAGCAACATCACTTGGTACTGCTGTTGTAATGTTGTAGTTGTATGGTTGCCCATCAAACGTTTGGAAGCTATCCAAGTTTTCATTGATTTTCTTATCAATCGTTGGTTCTTTTGGTTTTGGTGGGGTAACCGTTACTTCGTTAGAGGTTTGTTTCACATCGTTCAAGATCACATCCGCTGTATTTGGTACTTTTACTTGACCATCTTTCTTGTATTTAGAAAGATCAGCACCTTTACGGATTTTCGCCTTAAAGGTTAATTCTACATATTGAATGTCTTTCACCTTACGGCGATTCACTTTACGAGTGATTTTTTCAAGATTAGTTTTGTCTAGTGTCAACGAAACGGTTTGACCTGAAACAGTTGTCGCACCTTTCAAATCAGCGTTATCTTTTCCACCGAGTTTTACATTCAAACTATCTGCTTGAACTTCTAACTCTGGAACAACTGTATCTGTCAGCGTAAAGTTGTCCGCAATACCTGGCCATGGAGCAGTCACCTTGTACTCAAAGAGTTCCTCTTCTGCCTTCAAATCTTCATGTTCTTTGTCATTAACCTTCTTCGTAATTTCGGTTACAACTGGAGGTTTCACGTAAACTGGATTTGAACGGCGAATGGTACTTGGTTTGGTATCTGTCTTGGCATGCGCATCTTGGTTTGGTTGATTGTCATCACCATTCCACATGATGTTCCCTTGGTTTAGGAGACCAAATCCATTACTTTCCTGAAGGAGAGCCATGAATTCTTTACTTGATTGATTATTGCGGTATTGTTCTTTCAAACGAACCTTAATGGTCATTTGAGCTTTCTTCAATACCAAGTAATTATAGTTGGATCCTTTAGCAGGAACATCCGCAACCACGACACTTTGAGGGTTGCCTTCTGAATCATCTTGACTAACTACACGAGTGGTCCATTTTCTCCATTTGGTCCAGTAGCTGAACTTTCAACCACTTCCAAACGGTAGTCAAGTGGGTCTGTCAACATGACGTTCTTTTCAAATTCGTAGGCTACGTTATTGAAGTTGTAATCAAGAGTATAGGTAAACTCCTCTGCCTTGTCTGACAATTGTGCAGAATAGGCTTTTTTCTTTGTCAAACCAAGCGGGTCATCAATTTCTCCCAAATCATTACTCTTATCTGCGTCGGTAATTCTCTTCGTGACACTTGGGTAACAGTACTCGAGTTTGAACTTCAACTTCTTCATTACGTCCACCAATCTTACGGGTTGTAAATTCACCTGTCTTGAAGACACCAGTCAATTCAGGGACTGTAATTGTTTCATTCGTTGGTGTGTAATCAGCTGGCGGATCAACTTCATCCTCTTCATTCGTTTCAGGAGCACGAGCTTCCTTACTCAAATCATAGTCGAAATTGTTATCTCCAGGGTTGAAGACACTATCGGGTACATAGATTGTGACATTGTCACCTTCTTGATTGATTCGACCACGAATTTGTTTTGATGGATCTGTGACTTTTTCAACAACTGTTTTACCATTGATTCGAACAGCATCAACCTTATACCCGGGTGTAACAGTGAACTCACCTTTGATGTCTTCCTTGATCAACGCTGCAGCTACCGATTCTAAAATTCGATTTGAGAACTTATCGATATCGCTTTGTTCATTAACATAGAAGGAAACGTTCTTTCCGTTTACAACCTTGTCTGGTGAAGCCATCGATTGAAGAGCATCATGGAAGATTCCTTGAACTGAACGGTTATCACCGATATTCAATGTTTTTCCAAATCCATTCAAATAAGCAGAACCATATTGGAAGTATGGGTCAGTGAACCCTGCCACTCGCTCCCAGAAACCAATAACTACAGAGCCTTCTGATCCAACAGCATTCTTAAGTGTATTTCCTGCCTCTTTTAACTCGTTTGCACGGCTGACAATATCTTGCGCTGCTTCAGGGAAATAGTTTTGACCAAGTCCCCATGCAGGTTGTAGCTTATAAGTTCTGGCATAACTTTTATCCATAACAACATTACCATCTGGGAGACGGTAACCATTGGCCACACCATCCGTTACAAGGAGGAATACTGTCTTACGACCATTTTTCATTTCTCCTTTTTGACTGTTATAAGCAGCAAGAGCATCCGTGATACCAGGAACTGTAGGAGTTCCTCCTCCAACAGTAATATTATCAATAAAGCTATGAATAGATTTTTGATCTGATGTTAAATCACTTGAACTAAACTGATAATGTTTACCAGTGATCCCCTCATTTGTATAGGTATCAATCGCTCCTGTGAAGTCCTCATTATCAAAATATCGAACCTGATCCAATCCTTGATAAGCTGAAACGAAGACGCGGTCAGTCGTATCTGGATCACCTGTACTCACTAAATGTGGGTCAGTTTCATTGTACTGTTCAGGTTTCACATAAGTGGTCAAACGCTTCAAGGCATTCTTAACACTAGGAATAGTCTTTTCAAAGGATCCACTCGCATCTTGAAGGATAACTAAGTCGATCGGTTTACGTGGAACTGTCCACTGTGTTTTTTCTGTTTTCTTTACCTTACGATAACATCCATTCTGGATAATTTCTGTGTTCTCTCCTACTTGTCTTGCAGCCCCTTCATCAGCTGATGCACCTCGAGCAAGGAACAGTCCAGCCAATCCTAATGGCACAGAGAGAAACAGAATCATAAACAGAACAGAGACCTTTTTAATGAAATCTCTCATAATTTTCTCTGAAATCCTATTGCGATTTCTTCTTCCTCCTCTTTTCTGAAATAGATGTATATTAGTTTAGCAGTTCTTGTAACTCTTTCGAGAAAATTTCAGCAGTAGTATGATTTACTAATACATTCTTTACCTGTTGCTGTTTTGTCACAAGATACATACTTGGTATGGTTTGAACCTGTAAAAGATCGGCTGCGGACTGATCTTCGTCATAATAATACGGGAAAGTATATCCTTTTTCTTTGATATACTGATCAGCAGTTTCCTTTGTTTCTTTTCCTGGTTCGTTCATATTCAGAAGAACAAAATGAATTTGATCTCCATACTTTTCATACATCTGCTGAACAATGGGTAGTTGTTTCTAACAACGAGGACACCAACTAGCCCATTCGACAACTAATATAGGTTTATCTTACAGTCCTGAACTAGCAATCAATTTTCCATCTTGAGAGGCCGTTTTAAATTCTGGAAGTTGTTGACCTTTTAAACTCAAAGTTGAATTGTTCTCATCACTTGAAGTTGATTGCAAAATTGAAGACGCCCCTATATCTCCATCCTTAGTGGGTCTAGTGAAATAAATTAAACCCACCGCTAAAGCTATGATGACTCCATCTCTTAAAACAGAAACCACCATCTGTCTTTTTTTACACAAAAATCTCCTTTTCTTATAATAGTAAAATATCATGAATAAGTTTCAATTAAATAATATATCAATCTATAAAAAAACGAGAGCTAAACCTCATTCATGTCAAATGATATTTTTATCATTTACTAATTAGTATTTCAAGAAATATGTTGTCAAATTGTAAATTTTTTAGAATGTTAAAAACCTACTATTTCATACATTAGAGAGATTCTCGAGATAGGATTACGGGAATATTATTCTGAGTTTTTTTCAGAATATTATTACTTTTTAATCAATTCAACTAATGATCCATTTTTTTGCTCAATTCACCATATTATATATACTAAGAATAGTATCAAAATGCATTTAAAAATTGCAATAATAAAAAGATTATCCAATTAGATAATCTTTTTATGTTCTTAATACAAATCAAGATAATTATCAACTTCCCATTGTGAAACAAATGTTGCATAGCTGGCCCACTCGATACGTTTCGCTTCAAGGAAGCTAGTGTAGATGTGTTCACCTAGGGCTGCCTTGACCACTTCATCTTCTGTCAAAGCTTTCAAGGCGTTATGAAGAGTTGATGGAAGATCAGTGATTCCAGCTTCCTTACGCTCTTCTGCTGTCATGATGTAGATATTTTCTTCGATAGGAGCTGGTGCTTCGATTTTGTTTTCAATACCATGCAAACCAACTTCCAAAAGAACCGCCATAGCGATGTATGGGTTTGCCATTGGGTCCACTGAACGCAACTCAAGACGAGTTCCCATACCGCGTGAAGCCGGTACGCGCACAAGTGGCGAACGGTTACGACCAGCCCAAGCAATGTAAACAGGCGCTTCATAACCTGGAACCAAACGTTTGTATGAGTTAACCGTTGGGTTCATGATGGCAGTATAGTTGTAAGCATGTTTGATCAAACCACCAAGGAAATGGTAGGCCGTTTCAGACAACTGCATTCCTTTTGGATCATTTGGATCAAAGAAGGCATTGTTTCCTTCTGCATCAAACAAGGACATATTACAGTGCATACCTGATCCAGCGATACCAAATTTTGGTTTCGCCATAAAGGTTGCGTAAAGACCGTGTTTGCGAGCAATGGTTTTAACAACGAGTTTAAAGATTTGAATCTTGTCACAGGCACGGAGGACTTCATCATACTTGAAGTCAATTTCATGTTGTCCAACCGCAACCTCGTGGTGACTCGCTTCTACTTCAAATCCCATTTTGGTCAAGACATTAACAATTTCACGACGTGTATTGTCAGCAAGGTCAGTAGGCGCCAAATCAAAGTAGCCACCCTTGTCATTTACCTCAAGAGTTGGATCGCCATTTTCATCCAGCTTAAAGAGGAAGAATTCTGGTTCTGGACCAAGGTTGAAGGATTTGAATCCTACTTCTTCCATATGACGAAGTGCACGCTTCAGATTACCACGTGGGTCACCTGCAAAGGGTTCGCCTTCTGTTGTATAGACATCACAGATCAAACCTGCAACACTCCCATTTTCATCTCCCCAAGGGAAGACTGTCCATGTATCCAAGTCTGGGTACAAGTACATATCTGACTCATTGATACGTACAAAACCTTCAATAGAAGAGCCATCAAACATGGCTTTGTTTGACAAGACCTTATCTAACTGTTCATCTGTAGCAGGAATTTCGACGTTTCATGGTTCCCAGAATATCTGAAAACATGAGACGGATAAAGGTAACATTTTTTTCCTTGACTTCACGACGAATATCTGCAGCTGTGATTGGCATGGGTTTTCTCCTTAATATATGACTACTTGCGATTGCCTAACCGCGACCAAAGGGTGACCGTACTGAAGTAAAGCGCCCCTGCTGGAGGAGTTCATTGTGGAGTGCACGACGCACTTCCGTCTGACTCACAGCTTTCTTGGACTTCGCCTCGCGTTCAGCATATTTTTTCTTAATCGCAGCAATATTATGACCTTCAGAGATGTAATCTTTGATTTCAAGCAGACGATCCATGTCATTCAAAGAATACATGCGACGGTTCCCTTCGTTTCGATCAGGTTTGATCAACTCTTGATCTTCATAATAACGAATCTGACGTGCCGAGAGATCGGTCAATTTCATAACACTGCCGATAGGAAAAACAGCCATATTTCGGCGAAATTCTCTTTCCTTCATTTACAATTTCCTTCTTCCTGTCTATTATAGTCTAAAAAAAGACATACGTCAACGAATAATGTCATAAAATGTAACATTATTTTCTTTTTTTCTCCCAAAAGAGTTTCAGTTGCTCAATATCATAATTTACAAGGATTGCGACAAAAACTCCCATAAATGTTTCAAATACGCGCGCAAACACGTACAAAAATGTTTCTCCGCTTGGTATTGATAGGGTAATAATCAACATAGCCGCCACACCACCGATAACTCCTGCCTTGTTGTTCATGGCGACATTTGTCATAATGGTTAACATGGTGCAAATCGGAACAACTAGTAAGGTTACCCAAAAGGCTCCATGAAATAAAGTGTTTAAGAGGAAAAAGACAAGGGCATAAAAACCGCCAATGCTATTTCCTAAGATACGCGAAGTTCCAAAATGGACACTCTTATCAAAGCTCTCTCGTAGACTGAAGACCGCTGTTAGTGCTCCGATTTGAAGGCCCTTCCAGCCAAAAAAACCAAAAATCAAGAGAACTATAAATACTGCAATCCCTGTTTTGAAGGTTCGCATCCCAAGCTTGAACTGTGACTTATCAAATTTATATTTTTTAAAATAACTCATAATCTCAACTTTCTACTACCATTTTAACATAAATTAGTTGATTTTATGAGCCAAAATCAATAGGAAGCGTTTTTAATTCAAGCTACAAGAAAAAGAGGAAACAAAGTTCCTCTTTTCAATCGAGTTTTCCGGCATTAGTTGCTTTCGTCTTCTTTTCGTTTCAACTGACCAAGTCCTAAAACTCCTACCAAAGCTGCTAGACCAAGATACGGCATGTAGCTTGAATCATTTGTACCTGTTTGAGGTAGAGTAGGGTTACCTTTTGGATTTGGAGTAGGAGTTGTTGGCTCCTCTGGTTTCTTAGGTTCTGGCGTTGTCGTGCGAACTGTATTTGAAGCGTAAGCAACTTTATTCACAGTATTTACATAGGTATTTTCAAAGGTTCCGACAGCAATTCGTTTCATTTGAATGTAAGTCTCAGCCTGGAATGCAGAATCCAATTGAATCTCTTGCAGGAATTCTTCCTTGAAGCGAATCGTAATCATTCCCTTATCTTGATCATGTTCAACCTGTGTTTCAGCCGTTAAGTCTGTTCCTGCCTTGATAACACGACCGTCTTTCAATCGGATATCAACCTTGGCAAGAACTTTATAGTTTCCAGTGTATTGATCACCTTTTTGGTCATAATCATCTACAAAACTATAGTCATTCAAGTCCTCAGAATGATTTTGTGGAATCAAACCACCGATTAAACGATAATTGAAGTACTGGTTCAACGGAATGGTTTGACCATCAATATTGTCACTGCTTGGATCCATACTGATTGTCACATCTTTTTTAGGTGTGATTTTCGGTACATTGTTGACAACTACTTCTGTAGCATAACCATTTCCAAAATCAATTTGGTAGGCTTTGTTTTCATACTTACCACCCGTTTGACCAAATTCAGGTTTAACTGTCATCGGATCTGTGATGAGCAATGATTTTCCTGCTGCTACATAGTTCTTGTAGAATTCGGCTGGATTATCAGCTGAGAAGAGTTGGAAAGCACCTTTAACAGTGATGTTTGCTTTCTTCAACAGATCTTGAACCTTCTTAGGCGCAGCTTCTAAACTATCAAATTGTTGAACACTGATACCTGATACAAGGTTGCCCTCTAGATCACGGATCTTAACCAATTCTGGTTGAAGGGTTAAGGCTTCTTCTGGATAATCATCCACATAGTAGAAACCATTTTGAATCGCTTCTTTAGAAGATTTATCTCCCTTGTATTGGTCCAAATCCCATGTAAGTTCATAGTAGTTCGTTGAACCAGCTAGAACCTCTTTACCATCAATATTTACACCTTGCTTGTTCTTGTTAACTTTCAAAGGCTTGATGTAGTTGTTATTTGGATTGTCAGGATCATTTGGTTTACCTGGAGTCGTTACACGAACAATATTTGACTTGACACCGTAGGCATCGTTGACTGTCAATGTAAAGTTATTTGTATAAGTCGCCCCATCATTCAAGACACGACCAACAACAGTTGGATATAGAGTCTCAAAGGATTTTGTCAAATCTGCATTGAAAGCAGCCAAGGTCTCCTCAGTAGCCTTAAAGGTTACAGTGTGACTAGCTTTATCATAGCTTGTTTCAAAACCTTTGCTTGCAGCCTTAGTTGCTTCCAAATCAAACTGATAGCCAGTTGGAAGTGGATCTACCAATACAAACGAAGTTGTTTTTGGACGCCCTGCAGTTAAAGCTTCCGTTTTCAACTCAAACTTCACTACAGACTGCTTAGCAACGAGAGTACGATCGATATCTACTCCATCCTCATTCTTAATTTCTTTATTAATCTGAGGTTGTGCAAATAGACGATTGTAATGGAAGTGAACTGTTGGCACCGCTGGTGGTGTTGGCAACTGCTTAGGAGTTGGTGCTACCGGTGGTGTTGGCAATGGATCATAGTTTGGCTCTTCTGGTTTTGATGGCTCTGGTTGATCTGGAGTTTTTACCGGTGGTGTTGGCTCATTTTCATAGCTTGGTGCTACTGGAGCTGGTTCCAATGGTTTCTCTGTCTCATATGTTGGCTCTTCTGGTTTTGATGGCTCCGGTTGATCTGGAGTTTTTACCGGCGGAGTTGGCTCATTTTCGTAGTTTGGTGCTACTGGAGCTGGTTCCAATGGTTTCTCTGTCTCATATGTTGGCTCTTCTGGTTTTGATGGCTCTGGTTGATCTGGAGTTTTTACCGGTGGTGTTGGCTCGTTTTCATAGCTTGGTGCTACTGGAGCTGGTTCCAATGGTTTTTCCACCTCATAAGACGGTGCTTGCGGTGCAGTAGGTTCTACCGGTGGAGTTGGTTTTTCTTTTGTAATTTTCGGAACGTTGACGGCACGAATCTTACCATTGAGTGAGTACCAGATGTTTGGTCTTTTACCTGTATCAACCGCCATAACTGGATCAGAAGGAACTACTAGGGTCGCAGAAATGGCACCAACAGTAACACGGTTAGTTGAACCAGACATGCTGATTGCTCCTGCACCATACCAAGAGTTTGGAGCATCTGATGAATCCCAACCTGAACCAGGTTGACCATTTGGATACATAGTCCAACGAGATCCACCTTGGTCTTTTTTAAAGTTCAAGGTTTCTGTGGCATAAATCTTTCCGTCTTTTTCTCCAACAGATGAACCGGAAATTTTAATAAAGTTACCAGTGTAATCCTTGGCCATCTCAATAGAATTATTTTCTCTGTTTAGAGATGCTACTGAAAGAAGGGCATTGTCAAAATTAATTGGTTGGTCATTTTCATCATAGAAGGTAAATTCATTTTTAATGAAAATTGAAGTCCCTTTTTCAACATCACCAGTGTAAGCAGAAGCAAAGACACCCAAAGTTGGGTCACTAAAGATTCCCAACCAAACTTTTCCACTAGGATTTTTAAATTGAGAAGAAGGATCTACAGTATATTTGTAAACAATCTTAGAAATCTTTTTACCATTGTAGTATGAATTTTGAAGGTTGGTATAAGTTGCAGTTACGCTTTGCCCACGTTCTAGAAGAACAGAGCCCCATTTAACTTCTGTTTTATTCCCTACATTGGTGGTCCAGTCAGATTTGTCTCCAATATTACCATACAATTCCACCGAAGAAGCGGTAGCACCGTTTTCCAAGTTCTTGACATTTAGATTGTCTAACTGAAGATTTTTCTTGCCATATTGGACTGTGTCTTTCTTAAAAGCTTCATCAACTGCTGCTGCAGTGAGAAGTTTTCCTTCCGTTTTGAGATCAAGTTGAGCATTCGGTTCTAAATCGTAAACCAAGCTCTGAGCAGATGGCTTAGACAAGTAACCATCTTGATCTTTATTATTTTCAAGTTCTACAAGGGCCGCCTTAATTTTAGCCTGCTCATCTTTATAAGCCTGCAACTTAGCCGGATACTCAGCCAACTCTTTCTTATATTTGGCAAGATCAGCTTCATATTTAGCTAATTTTGCTTCATAGTCAGTTTTAGCCGCGGCATTCCGTTGCTTGATTTCTTCGTTTTCAGCTTGGAGCGCTGCATTTTTTGCCTTATTGTCTTCAACAGCCTTCTCATAAGCTGCTTTAGCATCAGCATTAGCTTTTTGAACGCGAGCTAATTCCGTCTGATAAGCCGCTAACTTAGTTTGGTAGTCTGTTTCGTTAGCTGCATTCGCTTGTTTGACTGCTGCCAAGTCTTTCGTATTGTGCTATTTTAGCCTCATAAGTTGCCTTGGCTGTTTCATTTCGTTGTTTAATAGCTTCATTTTCAGCTTGGATAGCATTGTTTTTAGCTGTGTTTTCTTCAACAGCCTTTTCATAGGCTACTTTTGCATCAGAATTAGCCTTTTGAACACGTGCCAATTCTGTTTGATAAGCTGCTAATTTAGCTTGATAATCAGCATCATTATCCTCTTTAGCTTTCTTAATAGCTGCAAGGTCTGCTTCATACTGCTTCATCGCTGCTTCATAATTCGCTTTTGCAGTTTCATTACGCTGTTTAATCGCTTCATTTTCAGCTTTAAGCGCTTCGTTTTTAGCTGTATTTTCTTTTACTGCTTTATCATAAGCCTCTTTAGCTTCAGCATTAGCTTTTTGTACTCGAGCTAATTCTGTCTGGTAAGCTGAAAGTTTATTTTGATAATCCTGTTGACTATCTTCGTTTGCTTTTTTGACAGTTGCTAAATCTTTTTGATATTGTGCTAGCTTAGCCTCATATTCTGCTTTAGCTGTTGCATTAGCAGTGTTGATTTTTTCAACTTCTTCTTGATGACTTTTTAGATCTTTTTGGTACTTGTCATCCGCTGCTTTGTTTTCAGCATTGATTTTATCTGTTTCAGCCTGATGAGCTGCGACTTCCTTTTTATATGCTTCAGTCGTTGTCTTTATTTCTTCAGCCTGTTTAGCATAGTCGCTTTTAATCTCATCTTGTTTTTGAGCATTCTCTGTAGCAGTTGTGGCTGTTCCTTTGTCTTTTGTTTCATCTTGAACTACCTTAACTCCTGCAGATTTTGCATCAGCAACTGCTTTATCCAAATCAGCTGATGATACTTCTACTGGCAAAGCTGAGTCTTTAGAACCAGCCTTAGCTTGGCTCTCTTTGGCAACTTGGCTCATTTCACCCTGAGCTTCAGGTAGATTTGTAGCTGGGTTTCCTGTAGTAGCTACCTCAACTGTACTTGTACTAGTTGTCTCTGTAACTTCATCAGCAAATACTGCTTTGTCTGCAAAAGCAATCAAAGCAGTTCCTAAAACAGCACCACACAACGTTTTCGCAACTTTGCTTTTACGAAATCCATAGACTTCTTTTTTATTTTTCATTATAATCCTTTTCCTTATCTAAATTTAGTCGTTACTTTTTATACTAGCACTTTACAAGGCAGGATGCAAATATTTACTCTTTTTATTTATAGAGAAAAATTCCACCTATTTATAAATTAAATTAAAAAGAAGATGGTCACACCATCTTCCTTTAGTTAAACTATTTATTTTTCAGTCAAAGCTGCAAGTCCTGGCAATACTTTACCTTCAAGGAGTTCCATTGATGCTCCACCACCAGTAGAGATCCATGAGAACTTGTCTGCACGGCCAAGGTTGATGGCTGCAGCAGCTGAGTCACCACCACCGATGATTGATTTAACACCAGGTTGTTTCACGATAGCGTCCATGACACCGATTGTACCAGCTTGGAAGTCAGGGTTTTCAAATACACCCATAGGTCCGTTCCATACAACTGTTTTGGCACCAGTCAAAGCTTCGTCAAATTTAGCGATAGATTTTGGACCGATATCCAAACCAAGGAAACCTGGGTCTACTGCTTCACCTTCAGTGTCTTTCACTTCAGTGTAGTCAGCAAATGCGTTTGCTTCTTTGAGTCAACTGGCAAGATCAATTTGCCGTTTGCTTTTTCAAGAAGAGCTTTCGCAACATCCAATTTGTCTTCTTCTACAAGTGAGTTACCAATTTCGATACCTTGTGCTTTGTAGAATGTGTAAGTCATCCCACCACCGATAAGCACTTTATCAGCTTTTTCAAGCAAGTTTTCGATAACACCGATCTTGTCAGATACTTTTGAACCACCAAGGATCGCTACGAATGGACGTTCTGGAGCTTCAACTGCTTCTTGGATGTAGGCAATTTCATTTTCAAGAAGGAATCCAGCAACAGCTTTTTCAACGTTTGCTGAGATACCGACGTTAGATGCGTGTGCGCGGTGAGCTGTACCGAATGCATCGTTTACGAAGATACCATCTCCAAGAGATGCCCAGTATTTACCAAGTTCAGGATCGTTTTTAGATTCTTTCTTGCCGTCAACATCTTCGAAACGAGTGTTTTCAACCAAGAGAACTTGTCCATCTTCAAGAGCGTTGATCGCAGCTTCCAATTCAGCACCACGAGTGACACCTGGAAGGAAAGCAACGTCTTGACCCAATTTAGCTGCCAAGTCAGCAGCTACAGGAGCAAGTGATTTACCAGCTTTGTCTGCTTCTTCTTTTACACGGCCAAGGTGAGAGAAGAGGATAGCACGTCCACCTTGTTCAAGGATGTACTTGATAGTTGGAAGAGCTGCAGTGATACGGTTGTCGTTGGTAATCACGCCATCTTTTACAGGTACGTTGAAGTCAACACGAACGAGAACTTTTTTCCCTTTCAATTCAACGTCTTTAACAGTCAATTTTGCCATTAGATATGACTCCTTCTTTTTTTATACGTGTTAATTATATCACAAAATCAGCAAAAGAGATAGCAAAACCCTAAACTTTTCTTGTTCATTCTTCTATCTATTAACCTAAAAACCTAGGATTGCAGTGCGGGAAATAGTAATCTTCACATAATTCGGTTGGAATAATTTAGGCAAATTCTTGATTGATTTGCCTAATTACTTCTACACTATCCTTTTTCTAAGATTTTAATCCTTAATATTCTAAACTATACGGTCCTTCTTTTTGAATTGCTAGGTTTCTTATTGTACAATATAACTGAAATAGTTTCTTTTTAGTTTGTGCTATTTGAAATTAAAAAGAGGATTTACTACAATGAAATTAGAAAGACTAATCTATATTTTACTGTCTCTTTTAAATAAGAAGAGAATAACAGCTAAAGAGATTGCAGAGAGGTTTGAAATATCTAGTCGAACAGTATACAGAGACATGGATACGCTTAGTTTAGCGGGGATTCCAATCTATTCGGAACGTGGAGATAAGGGAGGTTTCTATATACCAAGCGACTATAAGATAGACAGAAACTTTCACTGAGGAAGAGAGACAGTTTATTATTAATATGAGCCAGAATGTTAGTAAAATCGTTGGTCATTCAAGTCTTGACAGTATCGAACACAAGCTGTCTTCTCAAGAAATTACAAGAGCAAACAGTCCTTTTTACTTTGATCTCAGTTCCTGGACTCTTAATACAAATTATTTACTAGAAATTGAGGAAGCGATACAAACTGAACAGATGATTTCTTTTTCTTACTATTCGAAAAAACAGGAGAAAAGTCAGCGAACAATTATCCCATACAGATTGATCTATAAACTGAATGCTTGGTATGTTATCGGTTACTGCTTAGAAAAATTAGATTTTCGTATTTTTAAATTAACTCGAATTCGTGAACTAGAACTAGTGGAGATAAAAGATAAACCATTCGATTATCCACGTTTATCTCAAGAAAAGTTAGAGCTTTTTTTAAATCCCCCAAAACATAAAGTGGAGGGGCAAAGAGAAGAAATCGAACTAGTTTTTACAAGATTTGCACTTCCAAAAATCTACGATCACTTCACGGAAGAAGAAATCAGAGTCGAGGACGAAATAATAAAAGTTCAGGCATTTAGAGCTTTAACTCCTTCGTTTTTTGATTTACTATTAAGTTTTGGTTATCAAGTAAAGGTCGTATCTCCAAGTCACTTACAAAATCTACTGGTCAGTACTCTCAAAAAAAATCTTCAGCAATATGACAACCTGTAGTCATATTTCCTTTTGTATACTCTTAAGTGGGCAAAATATTTCGTGATATTCATCATAGCCCAATTATTTTACAGGAGGTTCCAAATGGATACAAAAACACTTGCAGAAAGCTATTTTACGGCAGTAAATGAGGGAGGCTGGGAAGATTTCGTAGCTGAAAACTTTGATTATGGCATGTGCGATAGTATAGAAATTCGACAAGGACGTGATGTTTATTTGCAAGGCGCAGGCCAATTCTATGCTTTAAGCCAGCATCTTGAAGTGAAGCAATTACTTGTTGATGGTCGAGCAGTCTCAGCTTTAAATCGATACCGTCTACATTCTCCTCAAGGAAAAGAACTTGAACTGGATGTCGCAGAATTTCTGAAATTCGATGAATTTGATAAATTAGTTGCATCCAATATTTATTTCGACACTTATCGTTTCCAAAAGTTTATCCAAGGAATTGAATAGCAAAAATCTAGCTTCAAATTTACTCTTCAATTTCAAAACTAAAAACAAGGCCTGACTAATCCACAGTCAAACCTTGTTTTTTATTTTTATGAGAAAATCCAAGATTCGTAAATCTGATTAGTCTTCTCTCTTCTTTCCAGCAAGCAAGCCGTAGCCACTCATTAGTCCGAGGAGTCCTAGCGCTACTAGACTAGCATCTCTTGTCGCTCCCGTATTTGGCAGCTCTCTGCTTGTTTCTTCAACTTTTGCTGGTACTGCTGAAAGAGCTTGATCCCTTGTTTGTGAGACTTGCTCTTCTTTCGTTCCTACTTCAACAATTTCTGGAAGAGTTTCCTTGAGAACCTCAGTAGAATGAAGGGTGCGTTTGCCCTGACCATCAACTTCTACAAAGCGACGAACTTGACCTTCCACACCTGCTTGGATTAGCTGGCGTTGTCCTTTGAGAAGGGCTGCATTTGGTCGTTCCTGATGTTCGAAGGAAACTGTTCCCTCTTCAACTTCCAGTTTCGGAGTTTCTAGAACTAAATCTTTCACACCTTCAGCTGGTTGGTTGCTTGATAGAACTTTTGTCCCAACTTCAGTGATTTCTGGGATTGCTTCCTTGACTACCTCAGTCAAACGAAGAGTGCGTTTGCCCTGACCATCAACTTCTACAAAGCGACGAATTTGCCCTTCCGCTCCTGTTTGAACTAGCTGATGTTGACCTTTGAGAAGGTCGGCGTTTGGTCGTTCTTGACGTTTGAAGGAAATTGTTCCCTCTTCAACTTCCAGTTTCGGAGTTTCTAGAACTAAATCTTTCACACCTTCAGCTGGTTGGTTACTTGAAAGGACTTTCGTTCCAACTTCGGTGATTTCTGGGATTGCTTCCTTGACTACCTCAGTCCAACGAAGAGTGCGTTTGCCTTGGGCATTTACTTCTACTAAATGACGAATTTGCCCTTCCGCTCCTGCTTGAACTAGCTGCCGTTGGCCTTTGAGAAGTTCAGAGTTTGGTCGCTCCTGACGTTCAAAGGCTGTTGTTTCAGTTTCAATAACTAGTTCAGGGAGGGCCTCAACCGTTGGGGCCACTTCATTTGGATCCATACTTCCAACATGGTGACTTTCTTCTGCAGGAGCTAGTTTCTTATTTAGCTTTCTTTCATGTCTGCAAATGCTTGAGGAGTTGGCATCTCTGAAGCCAACAAAGTTTCTGCTTGGGCAATTAACTCAGCTTTAGGATCTTTTTCACGGACGGATTCGAGCAAACCTTCCAATTCTTCTCTAGCAGTTTGATAACGTTGATTTCCATCCAAGTCTGTCCCTGCTTGTTTCAACTCATTCAAAGCTTTGTTGACCTCTTCTTGACTGGCATCATGGTTTTCTGCAACAGCTTTCGCTGCATTGAGCTTCTCTACTAGTGCTGCTTGTTTGTCCTCGCTTGAGAAGGTGTAGGCAAGGGTTGACTGACGGCCTTGGGCAGCAGTAATTTCTTGTTTGAGGTACTCGTCGTTGACAGCTGCTTTTGGAGAAACCAAGACATCGAACTCAGCTGTGTGTCCCTTGTAATGAAGAGTCAAGGTCTGACGACCAGTCTTTTGAGCATCGTAGCCCGTAATTTCAACACCTTGATCTGTGAAGGCATGGCTTTCTTCTGTCTCATCATCATAGAGAACGCCGAAGCGACCTTCTGCAAGGTCCAGTTGATCCCCTACTAGATAGTCTGTTTTCGGTTTCTTAGTAATGTACAAACCTGCTACTTCTTTTTGTTTTCCTTCATCTTGACCAGTCACTTGTACGTTTAAATTACCAGTAACTGGAAGTCCAAGGTAGCTGACTGTGAGCTTTTGTTCCCCTTTTTGATGAGCGTTGTAGCCAGATACTATCACACCTGAATGAGTAAGGTTGATCAGCTCATCGGCTTGTCCCCCTTCGTATTGAACACGGAGTGTTCCGCCTCTGAGGTCCAGTTTTTCTCCTTCTTTATAAACTGTCTTCTTAGGTCCTTTTTCAAGGCTAACAGATTTAATTTTTCTTTCATCCTGTGGAATCGCTACTGCCAAGGTGTTACTGATTTCTTTGCCAGGTAGTTGGGTACGATAGTAGAGGAGAGTTGGTTGCTTGTCAAAGCCCAATGGTGCTGTTGCTAGGTCGCCACCAGTTTCAGTCTTCAAGGTTGCAATTGGTGTTTGTGAATCTGCCTTGTCGTAAACGGTGATGGTTGCGCCTGCTGGAACATCAGAGAAGCCTAGTTGAACTTGGTGGTTTCCAAGTGAACGAGCAGCTACCTTAGCCATTGGAATATTTGACTTTCTGTGTCCAAGGTTTCGTACATCTTCCAGTTGTAGATACGAATGGCTTTCCAAGGTGTTCCGTTATCAGATGTAATGACATGCAAACGCCAGTCTTGGGCGGTGATTGGTTTGTCAAGAGTGATATCTGTAACGTGCGCTTTATTGCCACGGACTTCCTTAGCTAGTTTCCACTCGCCATCTGTATCCTTGTAGTAAAGATCAAAGTCCTTGGTGTTCATCAGACCATCGTTAACAGACTCACCGCCAGCTCCCGCATGATCCATTACCCATCTGACAACACGACGTGGTTGGGTCAAACGAATATCGACACTACCGCTCAATTGTCCTGAAGACCACTTGTCTGACAGACTTGTAATCGTACCGTTCAACATGCCTTCGATGCCTTCCCCGCCTTCAGTATTCGGGAAAGTGCTACCAATAACCGTTGCCCCTGGAACAATATTTTCAGCCAAAGGTCTTGGGAGAGTTGTATCCTGAACAGTCATCCCCCAGTTGAATGACGCAGTTGCTGCTTCTGAACGGAGTCCATTTTTACCAACTGCAACGACTTTCAATTCTTGCGTTGTACCAGTCGCATTAGCAGAACGGCTAACTTTTGGCAAGTAGATGGTTGAAGCAGATGAACCTGTCAACAAACGCCAGTTGTCACCGTCTTTTTCGTAGACTTCATAGAAATCCGCATCTTGGTTACCCGTAAATTGAACAACTGCTTCAGCTTCTTGGGCATTCTTAAGAGACTGCTTCACCACAGAGAGAGACCTGTTGGAGCTTGCGGTGCTTGGTGATTGTCTGAAATTGTTAATTGACCTAGGTTGAACTGATAATCTTTTACAGCTCCTTCATGCTCGAAGAAGAGTTTAACTGCATAGATGGTTTTACCTGCTAGTGAGCTAAGGTCAAATTCTTCATTCTTCCAGTCATCAGAGAGAGTTAGTTCTTTCCATGCAGCTGCATCCTCAAATTTGTAGTCTGGTGTTGTAGAGAAGGCCATATAAACTTTCGAGCCTTTTCCTCCCTTGTGGGCAACCCGAAGTTTGGTTTTCTCCGTTACTTCTAGCTTGGTAGAATACAAATTCACATCTTGGTCCGTCTTACCAGCTACATCACCTGAGAATTTAAGAGAGTTTCCGCCATTGTAGGCATCTGTAAAGTCATATTCTGCACGGAGTTTTTCCCCTGTCGAAGTCTGCCACCAGCGCCATGTTGGCAAGACACCTGAAACAGAACGGTAGTTCCACTCAGAATCCTTAGAAACTTTACCGTCTACAAACCACTTTCTACCATGACCTGTATTAAAGGAGGTCGTGAAGGTTCGACCAACTGCTGGTGTGCGGTCAGCAACCAAATTGGCAATCCCATACCATTCTTTGTCAGCTGGTTTTTGAGCCGTTGGATCTCCTTGGTAACCTGTAAAAAAGATGTCTTCGTTCTTGTGGTAGTCTTCGCCTGTTTTTCCTAGACTGGTAATCGTATCTGGTGCAAAGAGTCCAAGTGACAAACGCAACTTGCCTTTTTCATCTAATAGGGCATCCCATTTGACTTTGGTCTTATAAGAACCACCTTGTTGCAATTCCAAGCCTGCAAAGACATCATATTGACTACGTTCTAGCCATTTTGCCATCTCTACAGAGTAGTCATTCTTTTCCTTGTTCCAGTTGAAGTTGGCAAAGAATTGATCTGCAGGAACCTTGTCACCTTCTTTTTGCATGAACTGATAGTTGTATTCACCAAGGCCATCTTCGTGGTAACGACCATATTTGTAGGTCATGGCATCGTACCAAGCATACTTGATTGGGTGGTTGACTTTAGCCGCGTATTCTTTTGTATAGAGCATGAATTGGCGCATTTTTTCACCAAGAGGTGCTACCAATTCCCCCGTTGTTTCTTGGTTGATGAAATAGCCATCAAAGCCATAGTACTTAGCAAGATCGACAAGTTTCCGTGCGATAGGGAAGGTGCCATCTGCGTCTTGTTTCAAGGCAGCTGCAAATTTCTCTTGGTCGGCAATGCTATTTGACCAGTTGAAAAAGAGTGTTCCATAAACGGGAACTCCGTTGCGGTGACCGGCATCAATGACATCTGGAGTTGGAACTAGACCTTCCCAGAAGACCATTGAATCCAAGTATTGCCAGTAATCAAAAGCGTAGGCCTTGAATTCTTCTCCACCTACAGAAGCGTGGTCTTTAGCCTTTGAGTTGGTATTTGCTAGCGCCTGAACCTTGGCTCTTCTGCTTGCTTTTTCATTGACCAACTGCCCTCTGTGGCGCTTGGCGAGTTCAACTGATGAACGGTTAATAGGATCATCCTCACGCGCACCCGGTTCCCATTTCAACAAATCATCCCAAGTATCAAATTTGATTTCTTTTGGTCGGAGACTCTTTTCTTCATTTTTAGGAACGTCTGCTAAAGTCGGTTTGTCGGCTTTCTTCTCAGCCACTTGAGGAGTTTCCTCTGGTTTGACTTCTTCTTTTTCAGTTGGTTGAGCAGGTTTTTCAGTTTTATCTGTCGGAGCGGGTTTTGCCTCTTCTTTTTCATTAACCAAATCCGCTATTGCTGGAGTGTTTTCTGAAATTGGTTGCTCAGCTACTTTGTTCTCTGTTTCCGATAATTGTTTTTCGATAGCTGCAGTATCTGGATTAGTTGTCTCACTAGTACTTGTAGCTTGGGCGCTCGTATTTGCAGCTGTTTCAGGGACTGCGACTTGTTCGGCAAGAGCTGGGCTCGCAAATAGAGCTGAACCAATCATCAAGGAACAAGCCCCGATTGACAGCTTACGAATACTGTAACGGCAACGTTTTTCAAAAAATAGATTTTTCATCTTATCCTCCTAATAAAATATAAAGTAAGCGCTTTACTTTTTGATAAAAAGTAACTGTTCTCAGTGCACACCACCAGAACAGGATCATCTTCATTTTATCCTATATGAAAGCTGATGTCAATCTATTTAACATAAAAACTATAACTAGGATAATAATCAGTAAAATTTGGACACAATCCTATAAATCATCTATCTTAAAGGGAATCTATCTCTCATTTTTAAAAGAAAGTTCTTGTTTCTTATGAAAATTTCAGCTAAACACTTGTGAGATTTACTTTTTATCCTTTAAAAATAGAATAGGAGAAATTCCGTTATTATTTTTCCGGAGGAAAAAGAAATGTCCATTAATTGGCAGGAAATTTTTATTTCACTTTTTTTAGGAGGTCTAGGACTGTTTTTGTACAGTATTAAGACCATGGGAGACGGTTTGCAACAAGCTGCTGGAGATCGCCTTCGTTTTTACATTGACAAGTACACTAGCAATCCCTTTTTAGGTGTTCTAGTCGGGATTGTCGTGACTGCCCTCATTCAGTCAAGTACAGGGGTTACAGTTATCACGGTCGGACTGGTCAGCGCTAGTCTTCTCACTCTTAGACAGGCTATCGGAATTATCATGGGAGCCAACATCGGAACCACCGTTACTTCCTTTATCATCGGTTTCAAGCTTGGCGAGTATGCTTACCCTTGATTTTCCTTGGAACCATGTTCCTCTTCTTTACAAAAAACAGAACAGCAAACAATATCGGGCGCATCCTGTTTGGTGTTGGGGGAATCTTCTACGCCCTTAACCTCATCAGTGCCGGTATGAGCCCACTTAAAGATTTACCACAATTCAAGGAATATATGGTAACCTTGGGACAAAATCCTATTTTAGGAGTGGTAGCTGGTGCAGTGATTACCGTCCTCATCCAGGCTTCCTCAGCTACAATTGGGATTTTGCAAGGCCTCTATGCAGGTGGGTTCCTTGACCTTAAAGGTTCCCTACCAGTTCTTTTCGGAGATAATATCGGGACAACCCTAACCGTGATCATCGCAGCAGCTGGAGCCAATGTCTCAGCGAAACGCGTTGCGGCAACCCACGTTACCTTTAACGTTCTAGGAACTATTCTTTGCTTAATCTTATTAGCCCCTTTACTGCTATGATCGAGTACTTCCAGGCACTCCTTCACCTCTCACCTGAGATGACCATCGCCTTCTCGCACGGTGCCTTTAACGTAAGTAACACCATTGTACAATTTCCATTCATCGGAGCCTTGGCCTACTTTGTTACCAAGCTCATCCCTGGTGAAGACGAGGTTGTCAAGTACGAGCCCCTTTATCTCGACGAGCAACTTATCCAGCAATCTCCTTCTATCGCTCTAGGAAATGCTAAAAAAGAACTTTTGCACTTAGGGAACTATGCAGCCAAAGCTTTTGACCTTTCTTATACCTATATCATCGGTTTGGATGAAAAGGTAGCTGAAAAAGGGCACAAGACAGAGGAAGCCATCAACACCATCGATGAAAAACTCACTCGTTACCTCATCAGACTCTCAAGCGAATCCTTGAGTCAAAAGGAAAGCGAAGTCTTGACCAACATCCTGGATTCATCTCGTGATTTGGAACGGATTGGGGACCACGCAGAAGGCTTGCTCAACCTAACAGACTACCTCCAACGTAAGAATGTTCAGTTCTCTGATGCTGCTTTAGAGGAATTAGCTGAGATTTATCAAGCAACAACTGCATTTATCAAGGATGCCCTTGATAGTGTGGAAAACAATGATATTGAAAAAGCTCAGAGTCTGATTGGACGCCATAAAGAAATCAACAATATGGAACGCGTTCTCAGAAAGACCCACATCAAACGCCTTAACAAGGGTGAGTGTTCTACACAAGCTGGAGTCAATTTCATCGACATCATTTCCCACTACACTCGTGTGTCTGACCATGCTATGAACCTAGCTGAAAAGGTCATCGCTGAACAAATCTAATACTCTTCGAAAATCTCTTCAAACCACGTCAACGTCGCCTTGCCGTACTCAAGTACAGCCTGCGGTTAGTTTCCTAGTTTGCTCTTTGATTTTCATTGAGTATAAGTACCAAGAAGTTATCCTGAATGGGATGGCTTTTTTTGTCTCCTCATCAAGAATTTCTTTTGGAGCATATAGAAAAATGCTTTGATTCACAATGGAATCAAAGCATTTTAAAGAGTTCTCCAAACATGATAGCAGAAACTGCAGTGCCCCTATACTTGGCTTCTTCTCTTTTGATAAAGCGCGCCAAGTTGATCAACTCAGGTGCTGGGTGTTTGGGATTTAGAAGCAATTCACGGGTGACCAGTCCTGAAAGTCGGACTGCTAGTAATTGCTCATTTGTAGTGGGTAGTTTTTTAGCAGTCTCTAGGAGAGCAGCAACTAAATCTTCACTCAAGCCCTGACGAGCATGGTTGTAGAGATCTCTTATAAGGCTTTCTAGGTTTGGTTCTGCCATCCTAATCACCTCCCTTATGCTTAATAATTTTTAATCAAATCAACCGTTGAACGATCCAATTTTTTCACCAAGGCTTGCAAGAAGGCTTGAGCTTCTAGGAAGTCATCCATCGCGTAGAGAGTTTGGTGAGAGTGGATATAACGAGCACAGACACCGATAGTTGTAGATGGGACACCACCATTTTTCAGATGAGCTGCGCCAGCGTCCGTTCCGCCTTTTCCACAGTAGTATTGGTACTTGATACCCGCTTCTTCAGCCGTTGTCAAAAGGAAATCCTTCATACCTGGGAGAAGCAAGTGACCTGGATCGTAGAAGCGAATCAAGGTTCCATCCCCAATCTTACCTTGACCACCATAAACATCACCAGCAGGTGAGCAGTCAACGGCTAGGAAAACTTCTGGGTCAAACTTAGTTGTGGAAGTATGAGCCCCACGGAGACCAACTTCTTCTTGGACGTTCGAGCCAAGATAGAGTTCATTTCCGAGTTTTTGACCTGATAAAGCTTCAGCTAGCTCGCTTACCATGAGGACACCATAGCGGTTGTCCCAAGCTTTTGAGATGATATTTTTTTCATTGGCTGTCAAGATAGCGGAGCTATCAGGGACAATCGTATCACCCGGACGGATACCAAAGCTTTCTGCCTCAGCCTTGTCTGCAAACCCACCATCAAAAATGATATCAGAGATAGCTGGCATGGTTGGCCCACCTGTTCCACGTGTCAAATGTGGAGGGACAGAACCTGAGATCACTGGAATTTCACGACCGTCACGAGTAAAGAGTTTAAAGCGTTGACTGCTGACCACCATAGGGTTCCAGCCACCGATTTCAACCACACGGAAGGTTCCATCTGGCTTAATCTCGCTGACCATAAAACCAACTTCGTCCATGTGAGATGCGACCAAAACACGCGGTGCATCCGTAGCTTCTGAATGCTTGATACCGAAAATACCACCCAAGCCATCTGTCACTACTTCATCCACGTGCGGTGTCAACTTTTCACGAAGATAAGTCCGGACAGGCGCTTCATGACCTGAGATCGCAGCAAGCTCTGTTACTTCTTTGATTTTTGAAAATAATGTTGTCATATCAGTTCCTTCTTTCTGTCCTCCATTTTACCACTTTTTATAGGAGAAGGATAGTGGGAAGTTGGACTGGTTTTTACTAGTTTATCCTATAAAAATAGAGGAACAGATGTAATTTCAGGAATTTTTCTTTCTTTTTACATTAAATTGTCAGAAAATTTATTGACAGATTAAAAAAATCGTGTTACATTTATATCCGCAGGTATCTTTCGGTACCAAATCTACACGAAAGGACGGGGGTATGAAACTCTCTCATATTTTAACAGGCTTACTTCTACTCCTAGTCTTTCTCTCCATTACCATTGGAACCAGTGATTTTTCTTGGGAAAAATTCTTTGCTTTTGACCAACAGACCTGGCTTCTCTTTCAAGAGTCGCGTCTTCCAAGAACCATCAGTATTCTCCTTGCAGCCTCCAGTATGAGCATGGCAGGGCTCCTCATGCAGACCATTACCCAAAATCAGTTTGCTGCCCCAAGCACTGTTGGAACGACAGAAGCCGCCAAACTGGGAATGGTGTTAAGCCTCTTTGTCTTTCCGTCTGCGAGTCTGACCCAAAAGATGCTCTTTGCTTTTGGCTCATCCATTTTATTTACCCTCTTCTTCCTGGCCTTTATGACTATTTTTTCTATAAAGGAAAGGTGGATGTTGCCCTTGATCGGGATCATCTATAGTGGGATTATTGGTTCTATCACAGAAGTTATCGCCTATCGTTTCAATCTGGTTCAGAGTATGACGGCCTGGACCCAGGGCTCCTTCTCCATGATTCAGACCCATCAGTATGAGTGGCTCTTCTTAGGCCTCATCATCCTGATAGCCGTTTGGAAATTATCCCAAACCTTCACCATCATGAATCTGGGCAAGGAAACCAGTGAGAGTTTGGGGATTTCTTACTCCCTACTTGAAAAGCTGGCCCTCTTTCTAGTGGCTCTAACGACAAGTGTCACCATGATTACTGTAGGTGCCTTGCCTTTTCTCGGAGTCATCGTTCCCAATCTTGTCCGCAAGCGCTATGGAGATAATCTGAGCCAAACCAAACTCATCGTCGCACTGGTTGGTGCCAATCTGGTTCTGGCCTGCGACATCCTCTCTCGAGTCTTGATTCGGCCCTATGAGCTGTCTGTAAGTCTCCTACTAGGAATCATCGGTAGCCTCGTCTTTATCCTACTTCTCTGGAGAGGGGGACAAAAAGATGCAGTTTAAAAGCAAACATACCAAGCTCTTTTGCCTTCTCATTATTCTGGCCATCGGAGCTTGTCTCCTCTACTTTTGCCCCTTCACCCATCTGTCTGCCTTTGCCTGGAAGTTGCGTTCCCAAAAAATCATCGTTTATCTCTTGGTAGCCATCGCGACAGGGATTTCGACCATTAGTTTTCAAACCCTGACGGAAAATCGCTTTCTGACGCCAAGTATTTTGGGAATCGAATCCTTCTATGTCCTGCTGCAGACCCTGCTACTGATATTTGAAAGCAAATTTCTACAGCTTGGAAAGTCTCCTATCTTAGAATTTCTAGTCTTGCTTATGCTTCAATCCCTCTTTTTTCTCGCCTTGCAAGGCTACTTGAAGACGCTGATGAAGCAAAATTTTGTTTTCATTCTGCTAATCTGCCTAGCCCTGGGAAGTCTCTTTCGAAATATCAGTACCTTCCTCCAAGTCCTGATGGATCCAAATGAATACGATAAACTGCAGAACAGTCTCTTTGCCTCCTTTCAGCATCTCAACACTTCCATCCTAGCCATCGGTTCTCTGATCATCCTCGCTTTGACAATCTTTTTCTTTCGAAAAGCAGTTGTTCTGGATGTCTTGCACCTGCAAAGAGAAACGGCTCAGATACTAGGGCTTGATGTTGAAAAAGAACAGAGAGAACTCCTCTGGGGTATTGTGCTTTGACCTCAACAGCCACTGCCTTGGTAGGGCCTATGGCCTTCTTCGGCTTTATGCTGGCCAATCTTACCTACCTAATCGTCAAAGATTATCGGCACAAGTTGCTCTTTATCGTAGCCATTCTGATTGGATTTATTAGTTTGACCTTGGGGCAAGCCCTCATCGAACGAGTCTTTGCGCTGGAAATTCGCATCAGCATGATCATCGAGAGTGTTGGAGGTCTCTTATTCTTTATCTTACTTTACAGGAGGGCACGTCAGTGAAACTGGAAAACATTGACAAATCCATTCAAAAACAGGATATTTTGCAAGACATTTCCCTTGAAGTCAGTCCTCAGAAACTGACAGCCTTCATTGGTCCAAATGGTGCTGGAAAATCAACTCTCCTCTCCATCATGAGCAGACTGACCAAGAAGGATCAGGGGATTCTCAGCATCAAAGGCCGTGAAATCGAGAGTTGGAATTCGCAAGAACTGGCCAAAGAGCTCACCATCCTAAAGCAGAAGATCAATTACCAAGCCAAATTAACCGTTGAAGAACTTGTCAGCTTTGGACGTTTTCCCTACAGCCGTGGTCGACTGAAGGCAGAAGACTGGGAAAAAATCCGAGAAACCCTGGACTATCTGGAACTGACAAGCTTAAAAGACCGTTACATCGATAGTCTGTCTGGCGGACAGTTGCAACGTGTCTTTATCGCTATGGTACTGGCCCAGGATACAGACTTTATCTTGCTAGACGAACCGCTTAACAATCTCGATATCAAGCAAAGCGTCAGCATGATGCAGATACTTCGGCGACTGGTGGAGGAACTAGGGAAGACCATTATCATCGTCCTCCACGATATCAACATGGCTAGCCAGTATGCGGATGAAATTGTTGCCTTCAAGGACGGTCAAGTCTTTGCAAGGGAACGACTGCTCAAATCATGCAGGCTGACCTGCTCAGTCAACTCTATGAGATTCCCATCACGCTGGCTGATATCAATGGCAAAAAGATCTGTATCTATAGCTAGCTATTCTGAACTCATGTTAGAGAACCCTCTGTCTCTTAGCTAACAAACCTATTTAAGAGCCCCCCTACATCGTTATCATATTTTAAAAAGGAGAAATCATGAAAACATCCCTTAAACTTTATCTCACTGCCCTAGCTGCCAGCTTCTTGCTCTTACTTGGTGCATGTAGTACAAATACAAACTCAAGCGCTAGTAAGACAGAGTCAAGTAGCTCTGCTCCAACAGAGATAACTATTAAAAGTTCACTAGATGAGGTCCAACTTTCAAAGGTTCCTGAAAAGATTGTGACCTTTGACCTCGGTGCTGCCGATACTATTCGCGCTTTAGGTTTTGAAAAGAATATCGTCGGAATGCCTACAAAAACTGTTCCGACTTACCTAAAAGATCTTGCGGGAAATGTCAACAATGTTGGTTCTATGGTCGAGCCAGACCTAGAAGCCATTGCTGCTCTTGAACCAGATTTGATTATCGCTTCTCCACGTACCCAAAAATTCGTAGACAAGTTCAAAGAAATCGCGCCAACCGTGCTCTTCCAAGCAAGCAAGGACGACTACTGGACTTCTACCAAGTCTAATATCGAATCCCTAGCAAGCGCCTTTGGTGAAACTGGTACGCAGAAAGCCAAGGAAGAATTGGCTAACCTGGACAAGAGCATCCAAGAAGTCGCTACTAAAAACAAAAGTTCTGACAAAAAAGCCCTTGCTATCCTCCTCAATGAAGGAAAAATGGCTGCCTTTGGTGCCCAATCTCGTTTCTCTTTCTTGTATCAAACCTTGAAATTCAAACCAACTGATACTCAATTTGAAGACTCTCGACACGGACAAGAAGTCAGCTTTGAAAGTGTCAAAGAAATCAATCCTGACATCCTCTTTGTCATCAACCGTACCCTTGCCATCGGTGGGGACAACTCTAGCAACGATGGCGTCCTAGAAAATGCCCTCATCGCTGAAACTCCTGCTGCTAAAAATGGAAAAATTATCCAACTAACACCAGACCTCTGGTATCTAAGCGGTGGTGGTCTTGAATCAACCAAACTCATGATTGAAGACGCTCAAAAAGCTTTGAAATAAACAAGAAAACCCGACATCAAATGATGTTGGGTTATTTTTTTTCTTGATTTCGTCTGAGTGAAAAGTGGTCTGGCACAGGATCTTTGCCTATTTTCGACCAAGGATGACAACGCAAAATCCGAGCCAAGCCCATCAAAACACCCTTGAAACCATGTTTTTCAATAGCCTGGATCATGTAGTTGGAACAAGTAGGCTCAAAACGACAAGAGGGTGGAAAGGCTGGTGAGATAAAACGTTGGTAAAAGCGTACTGGTGCTATTAAGATTCGTTTCATTATTTCTTGGTTACAGCCATAGTGTGTAGTTGGCTGATTTCTTTTTTATTAAGGCGACGGGATTCTCCTGGACGAAGACCTGTCAAGTCTAGGTGTCCAAAACGTGTCCGAGACAACTTATCCACTTGAAGACCGACAGCTTCAAACATCTTTTTAACCTGATGGTTACGTCCTTCATGGATGGTCAACTGTACCACAGAGCGATTTTTAACTGGATCCACTTTGAGAATTTCATAAACAGCTGGCTTGGTTTTCTTGCCATCAATCTCAAGACCACGGGTCAAGGGGCGGAGATTATCCTTATTGGCCACACCTTTAACACGCGCGACATAGACCTTATCAATCTCATTACGTGGGTGAATCATCTCATCCGTAAAGTCCCCATCATTGGTCAAAATCAAAACACCGGATGTATCCCAGTCCAAACGTCCCACAGGGTAAATGCGTTCTTTTACATTGGGCAAGAGGTCCACAACAGTCTTACGGCCCTTGTCGTCTGTCACACTGGAAATCACTCCACGTGGTTTGTTAAGCAGATAGTAGACCTTTTCTTCGTTGTAGATAGGTTGACCTTCCACTTCGACTTTATCACCAGACTTGATGGTCGTTGCGAGTTCACGCACTACCTGTCCGTTGACCGTTACCAAGCCTTGCTTGATCAACTCTTCTGCTTTCTCCTACTGGCCACACCTGCGTGGGCAATATATTTATTGATTCTCATCTTCTTCTATCCTTTCACCAAATAATTGGCTTTCTTGCGCTTGAATCTCAAGCTCATCAATCACTGGCAATTCTTCCAAATGGTTAATTCCCATGTAATCTAGGAAATAATCTGTAGTCACATAGAGATTGGGACGACCCAACACTTCTTTTTTCCCGTCTTCTCGTATCAAATCAAAGGCCTGCAACTTTGCCAAGGCTCCACTCGAGTTAACCCCACGAATAGCATCAATCTCAATTCGGGTAATCGGCTGCTTGTAGGCAATGATGGACAAGGTCTCAAGAGCAGCCCGAGACAAACTTTGGTTGATGGGTGCCTTGGAGTATTCCTTCAAAATCGCTGCAAATTGAGGCTTGGTCACCAATCTGTATGCTCCCGCTGTCTCAATCAGGGACAAGCTCGAATCCTGGTCTTTCTCATACTTTTGGGCTAATTTTTCTAAACTCTGTTGGATGCCTGTCGGTGGAAGTGAGAGGAGTTCAGCCAACTGACGAACCCGAATCCCATCTTCACCTGCTACAAACAAGAGCGCTTCTATTTCTGCTAAAGTACTCATCTTTCCTCTCTATCAAGTCTAGCTTTGTGCCTCTTGACTTTCTTCCTTCTTTTCCATGAGATAGATATCTCCGAAACTCTCCTCTTGCACGAGGATCAATTCCTGAGTTTTGATTAACTCTAGGGTTGCCAAAAAGAGGGTAATAACCTCTTGAACATTCTGGGCTTCCTTGAACAAATCCTGCAAACGCAACTGGTCTCGTCCAGACAAGGACTCTTTTACGATGACCATCATGTCCTCAATCTTATACTCATCCCGCAAAATGGTCGTGTGATTCTGTGCGAACTCCTCTTTTTTCTTGGCTAGGATATTTGAAAAAGCCAAAAAGAGGTCAATGGTCGTCTTGTCATGTACAAGCTCTGCATCTTCGTAAATCAACTCTGTCGGCGCTTTGGAATAGTACTGAGCCCGATCTTGGTGCTTAGCCTCCAAGTGCTCACCCAGGAGTTTGAACTTGCGGTATTCTTCGATTTGAGAGAGAAGGTCCTGCTCCAGGTCATCCTCTAAGTCTGTCACTTCTGCTACCTTTGGCAAGAGCTTGCGGCTCTTGATTAGCATCAGCTGACTGGCCATAACCATATACTCGCCCGTTACTTCCAGACGCATGGCCTGCAGAGTTGAGACATAGGCTAGATACTGCTCGATGACTTCCGTAATGGGCACATCGTAGATATCCATCTGGTACTTAGAAACCAAGTGCAAGAGCAGGTCCAGGGGCCCTTCAAATCTTTTAATTTAATATCCATTATCTATATTTTTCTAAGGTCAGGACTGTTTTTAATCCTAATTTTTTTGCAATTTCGTACAAATCGACCTTGTTTTCTATCTGTCTTAGAATGAACTGTTCCCGTAGGGCTTGGGCTGATAGTTCTGGGAAACCTTTCTCCTTGACAAAGGACTCCAGCTGACGAAAGGCCCACTGACGAGAATAGGCTTTCCCTCCCCTTTCAAAGAGATAGGTCTGCCCCATCAAGGGTTCCAATTCTGAAAGCAAGGTCCTAGGAATGGCTACAATCCTCTGTTGGGAAGCCTTGTTAATTCGCAACACCTGAAAATCCAGATTGATATCTGCAACCTTAAGGGCTAAAATCTCACTTGGCAAGAGCCCTATTTCCAAGATAAGAAGCGCCAGCAAGCGTCCTTCTGGATAATTACTTTCCTGCCAAAAAGAGTCTAGGTCTAGAATTTCTGGTTTTTCAATCTTCTTTTCAGCTTGTTTAGCTAATTCCAGACGGTAAAAACTGTCCACTTCTCCTTTTCGATAGAGAAAGTAGAGAAATTGGTTACAGGCCGAAAGTTTTCGCTTCTGGGCGCTGATTTTTAGATTGGCTAGCTGGGCTTGGTAAATCTTGAGACTAGTCTCAGAAATCCGTTCCCCTACCATGTCTAAAAATTGCTCCAAATCATACTTATAAGACTGCTTGGAATTGGCAGACAAGTCCTGTTTTTCCTCTAAAAAGGCTGAAATCCTATCTCTCATTTGCATCGAATCTCATATTCCTTACTAAAGTCATGCAAGAGGGCATTAACGGCCTTGAGGATGGACTTGCGCGTGATGATTCCTTGGAAAATTCCTTCATCATCTACCACTGGCAAGAAGGGTTCATCCACCAGTTTATGGAGGACTTCAGTGATGTTATAGTCTGGAGCGACGACTGCCACATCTGTCTTGGTCATATTAACGATGTCTGTCGTTGCCATCTGCTCATCCGTCAAACCTTGCTCCATTTGATAAGCCAAAATGTCTCTCAGCCCAATGGTTCCAACAAAGCGTTTGTCAAAGGTCACAACAGGGATACGAGTATAAGTGATTTGGCTCAACACTAAAATCGCATGATCAGCATTATGGGTATCAATCAAAGCTGCTAGATTCTCAGCGGGGGTAAGAAAAGTCTCTTCCTGCTCCAGTAAAAATGCTTCAAATTCCTTGGCAATCATCGAGCAAACTCCTTGGACAAGCCTGGATAAACCTCATGATCACGTGTCAAAAAGTCTACTTTAAAATAGCTGTCATCAATTTCCACACGGGCATAGAGGCATTCTCTGATGGTTCCTCTTGGTTGGCTGATGGAGCCTGGATTTAAAAAGAGTGTTTTGCCTTCCGTCCAAGCATTTGGCACATGCAAGTGGCCATAGAGACAGATATCGGCATCTTCTTCCTGAGCCCAGTAGTCCAACTTTTGAAAATTGAAATTGATGTCAAACAAGTGTCCATGCGTCTGTATGATCTTGGTGGGACCAAGTTGAGTCACCAAACGTTCTGGGTAGCCAGCATAAAAGTCCATATTTCCTTTGACGACATGGATGCCCTCCCAAAGCGGAGAGTCTGGACGGAGTTCTGAGTCACCATCGTGAAAAATGGCATCAACTTTACCCAGATAGCGGTCACGGATTTCTTCCACAATCAAGCTATCTCCGTGGGAGTCACTCATTACAATGATGGTTTGCTTTGCCATGATGGAAATACCTCCAAAAGTTTCTTAACGGCTAAGGCGCGGTGAGATTGGCTATTTTTTTCTTCAAGGGTTAGCTCTGCTGAGGATTTACCTGTCTCTCCTACAAGGAAGAGGGGATCATAACCAAAACCATTCTCCCCCCTTGGGTTCAAAGTTAATGTATCCTGGCCAGTCAGCTTCAACAACCAAGCTTTCCTTGTTTGGACTAGCTACGACTAGGGTTGTATGGAATTGAGCTGAGCGGTCCTTGAGTTCAAAGACCATGGCCAATTCGTGCAAGAGTTTGGCATTGTTTTCACGATCAGTTGCTCCCACACCTGCAAAACGGGCTGACCAGACTCCTGGCAAACCGCCGAGGACATCGACTTTGAGACCTGAGTCATCTGCCAAAACCATCTTTCCTGTTAATTGGGAAATGGTTTCTGCCTTCAGGCGGGCATTTTCTTCAAAGGTCATGCCTGTTTCAGCAACTTCAGGTAGGTTTGGATAGTCATTGAGATTTTCCACATCGTAGCCTAACTTGTCAAAGATAGCTCGGAATTCCTTGGTCTTGCCCTCGTTACGAGTCGCAATGAGCAGAGTTTCTCTAACCTTGCTAGTTTCAAAGAAGGCTTCTACATCGACTCCTTCTTTAGGCAATTCAACATGCAAAAGCTTTCCATTTTCAACCAAGAGCAGAGCTCCCTGACGTTGGATGACTTCTAGATTGCGACCTGCTTCGGCATTTAAAATCTCAACGATAAAGGAGAGCAGACGGAAGTTAGAAGACCAGCGCATCACCGTTATCGTAATCGGAAAGCCATTTTCCTCGTCCCGAAAAATCCGCGCTAAATCCATAAAATCAAGCTCGAGAGGATCTTTGATAAGGCTATAGATGCCTCCATAGACATCCCAGACACCGACATACCAGTCCTGGTCATCCTTGTATTCATAAATTTTGTTTGTCATAAAGTTACATGCTCCACATGAATCTCTTTTTCCAGCCATTCTGCTCCAATCTGGGCAAAACTTTGGCTATTGGCTGTTGTGTAAAAACGATGTTGAAGAGGTCCCGCATCTCGGCTACGATTGATTTCAAAATAGTTAAGCAAAACCGAGATATCCCGTACACACTCTGCCCCACTATCGATGAGCTGAACCTTTGGTCCCATGACATTTTGGATGATAGGGCGAAGGAGTGGGTAATGGGTACAACCCAAAATCAAGCTATCCACCTTGCCGACCAAGGGACGCAGGGTTTCATAAACCACTTTCTTAGTGACACTGGTTGACAGGGCACCAGACTCCACCAAGGGAGCAAACTTGGGACAGGCCAAACTCTCCACCTGTAAATCCGGATCCAGATCATGGATTTTCTGACGGTAGATGTCTGATTGGACCGTCATGGGCGTTCCAATGACTCCGATTTTCCCACCTTGACTGGACTTGATGGCTGCCGAAGCTCCTGGCAAAATCACGCCTAGGACAGGAATATCTAGTTGAGCCTTGATTTCTTCCCAGACGACCGCAGTCGCAGTGTTGCAAGCAATGACAATCATTTTGACATCCTTGGTCAAGAGAAAGTTGACCAACTGCCAAGTATATTCACGGATTTGCTCAGCAGGACGGGGACCATAGGGCGCCCGTGCCGAATCTCCAATATAGACGATTTCTTCATGGGGAAGCTGGCGCATGAGCTCACGAACAACGGTCAAGCCCCCGACACCCGAATCCAAAAAACCAATTGGTCGATTATCCATACAGTCTTCTTTCTAGTCTTTTTTCTGATTGATAGTTCATCATGATTACTTGTCCTAAATGAACGGACAGACAGCTTGATAGAATGGCAACTACCTCTCTTTTAATCATAATCAAATATCAATAGAATGCAAGGAAAAAGTCTTATCCTTGAGAACTATTGAACATAGTGAGAAGTCTGGAACTTTCATCCCAGACTTTTCCTATTTATTTCTTTTTATTGTTAGCAAGAGCTGCTTTTTGTTGGCGGATGATTTGGTGGTAAACTTGTTGTACCTTTGCTTCGCTTGGCTTTTGACCATTTGCGCTCAAAAGAGCACGAACTGCCTCAGCGTTCAAACGTGGGTTGTCCGCAAATTCTTTTTCGATTTGCTTACGAACCAAGTACATCCCTCCAAGAGCTCCTCCTAGAAAAGCTAACACAATCAAGATAATTGCTAAAAGTAAATCCATTCTTTTTCTCCTGTTTCTTTTTGAGTCTTCTATATTATACCATAAAGTGACTTTCCTGACTAGTTTGTTTTACGCTTTCAGGGAGGGGGTTAAGCTAATTCTAAGTTAGTCTTACAATCAGAATGACTTATGAAATTACGAATAATTCCACCCTTTCCTCTCTTTCTTCTACTTTTTTAAGAAAAAACAACAGCAAATATGTATCTTGCTAAAAAGTTCTTGACAAATGCTAAGCGACCATTAGAATGGGAGGTGAGGAGATAAATAGAAACAAATTAAACGAAACTGCTTTATAAAATGTAAGCGGTTTCTAATACACAAAGGAGGGTTTTATGAAAAAACACTTTTGGGAGAAATCCTGTCGCTATAGCATCCGCAAGCTGACGGTTGGGACTGCTTCTGTTTTGCTGGGAGCTGTTTTTCTAGTCAACCACACTGTAGCTGCAGACAGTGTTGAGGTCAAGCAAACTGAACCAACCTCTGTCGAAGCTATCACTAAGCCTGATAGTGAACCCAAAGCAGCTGAAGCGACTGAAACTACAAATCCGTCTCTAGCCGAAAGTCCAGTAGTTTCCGAAAGCAAGCCAGCTAACGAGACTCAAAAGACAAATAGTCAAGCTAGTGAAGAAGCCATTGTAGAAGCTAAAGAAAATAAGGAACCTGAAAAAGCAGATCAGCCGGTGACAAAGCAAGAAAACTATCAACTCAACTACGATCAGCCAACAGCTCCCTCCTATGACGGATGGGAAAAGCAAGCTCTTCCTATCGGAAATGGAGAAATGGGAGCCAAGGTTTTCGGACTCATTGGGGAAGAGAGAATCCAGTACAACGAAAAGACCCTCTGGTCAGGAGGACCACAACCCGATAGCACCGACTATAACGGAGGAAACTACAAGGACCGCTACAAGGTCTTAGCAGAGATACGTAAAGCCCTTGAAGCTGGAGACCGCCAAAAAGCAAAACAGCTCGCTGAACAAAATCTAGTTGGACCAAACAATGCCCAGTATGGACGTTACCTAGCCTTTGGAGATATCTTCATGGTCTTTAATAACCAGAAGAAAGGGTTAGATACTGTAACAGATTATCATCGTGGTTTGGATATCACTGAAGCCACTACGACAACTTCTTACACCCAAGATGGGACGACTTTCAAACGCGAAACCTTCTCCAGTTATCCTGATGATGTCACTGTGACCCACCTGACCAAAAAAGGAAACAAGACACTTGACTTTACCCTTTGGAACAGCTTGACAGAAGACTTGCTTGCTAATGGCAACTACTCTTGGGAATATTCCAACTATAAGAATGGTCATGTCACTACAGATGCAAACGGAATCCTTCTAAAGGGAACTGTTAAAGATAACGGCCTCAAATTTGCATCCTATCTAGGAATTAAAACGGATGGAAAGGTGACTGTTCAGGACGAAACTCTGACCGTTACAGGCGCAAGTTATGCGACCCTCTATCTCAGTGCCAAGACTAACTTTGCTCAGAATCCAAAAACCAACTATCGAAAAGACATTGACCTCGAAAAAACAGTTAAAGGAATTGTCGAAGCAGCTAAGGCCAAAGACTACGAGACACTTAAAAAGGCCCATATCAAGGACTATCAAAGTCTCTTTAACCGCGTTAAACTAAACCTAGGCGGAACCAAGACTACTCAAACGACAAAAGAGGCCCTTCAAGGCTATAACCCAGAAAAAGGGCAAAAATTGGAAGAACTCTTCTTCCAATACGGACGTTATTTACTCATCAGTTCGTCTCGTGATCGGACAGATGCTCTTCCTGCCAACCTACAAGGAGTCTGGAATGCCGTAGACAATCCACCTTGGAACGCTGACTACCACCTCAATGTCAATTTGCAAATGAACTACTGGCCTGCCTATATGAGCAATCTAGCTGAAACAGCCAAGCCAATGATTAATTACATTGACGACATGCGCTACTATGGCCGTATCGCTGCCAAGGAATACGCTGGCATCGAATCCAAAGACGGACAAGAAATGGTTGGCTGGTCCACACCCAGGCGACACCATTTGGCTGGACTACTCCAGGTTGGAATTACTATTGGGGTTGGTCGCCAGCTGCTAACGCTTGGATGATGCAAAACGTCTATGATTACTACAAGTTCACCAAGGATGAAACCTATCTCAAAGAAAAGATTTATCCAATGCTCAAGGAGACCGCTAAGTTCTGGAACTCCTTCTTGCACTATGACCAGGCCAGTGACCGTTGGGTGTCTTCTCCATCCTACTCACCTGAACACGGGACCATTACCATCGGAAATACCTTTGACCAGTCGCTAGTCTGGCAGCTATTCCACGACTACATGGAAGTCGCCAACCATCTGAATGTCGACCAAGACTTAGTTACAGAGGTAAAGGCTAAATTTGACAAACTAAAACCACTTCACATCAACAAAGAGGGACGCATCAAAGAATGGTACGAGGAGGACAGTCCGCAATTCACCAATGAAGGGATTGAAAATCACCACCGTCACGTTTCCCATCTAGTTGGTCTCTTCCCAGGTACGCTCTTTAGCAAGGACCAGGCTGAATACCTAGAAGCTGCGCGTGCTACCTTGAACCACCGTGGAGATGGTGGTACTGGTTGGTCTAAGGCCAATAAAATCAACCTCTGGGCTCGTTTGCTGGACGGTAACCGTGCCCATCGCTTGCTCGCTGAACAGCTCAAGTATTCAACCCTAGAAAACCTTTGGGATACCCACGCGCCTTTCCAAATAGACGGAAACTTTGGAGCAACCAGTGGGATGGCAGAAATGCTCCTCCAATCTCATACAGGCTATATTGCGCCATTGCCAGCCCTTCCTGATGCTTGGAAAGACGGTCAGGTTTCTGGTTTGGTTGCCCGTGGTAACTTTGAAGTTAGCATGAAGTGGAAAGATAAAAACCTTCAAAGCTTGTCCTTCCTGTCAAATGTCGGTGGAGACTTAGTTGTAGACTATCCAAATATCGAAGCCAGTCAGGTTAAGGTCAATGGCAAAGCAGTCAAGGCAACTGTCCTAAAGATGGCCGCATCCAACTGGCAACACAAAAAGGTGATGTCATTACCTTTGAACATTTCCCTGGTCGCATAACTAGTCTGACAGCAGTTCGACAAAATGGAGTCACTGCCGAACTCACCTTCAACCAAGTAGAAGGCGCTACCCACTATGTCATCCAAAGACAAGTAAAAGATGAATCTGGCCAAACCTCTGCAACTAGAGAATTTGTAACCAATCAAACTAACTTTATCGACCGATCACTCAATCCTCAACATGCCTATACTTATACTGTAAAGGCTATGCTGGGCGAGCTTTCCACACAAGTGTCTGAACAGGCCACTGTCGAAACCTATAGCGAGTTGATGGACGACCGAGATAGCCGCATCCAGTACGGAGCTGCCTTCGGAAACTGGGCAGACTCAGAATTATTTGGAGGAACAGAGAAATTTGCTGACCTTTCAAAAGGAGACTACACAGACGAAGACCTCACTGCCACCATTCCTTTCACTGGTGTTGGTATCGAAATCTATGGACTGAAATCGTCTGAATTAGGTCTTGCCACTGCTAAAATTGATGGCAAAGAGGTCGGGGAGCTTGACTTCCATACTGCTGGAGCAACTGAAAAAGGTAGTCTCATTGGTCGCTTCGCAGGACTATCTGACGGACCTCACACATTGACTCTTAGTGTTAAACGTGAGCACAAAGGACGTGGTAGTGAGCGCTCGAAAATTTCATTAGACTACTTCAAGATCCTAGCAGGAACAGGCAATACGATTGAAAAAATAGATGATCGCGATTCGCGCATCCAGTATGGTGCCCAGTTTAAGGACTGGTCTGACCCTGAACTCTACGGAGGTACGGAAAAATACGCTGATATTAACAACAGCGACTCTAGTACAGCTTCAGAAGCTCAGGCAACTATTTCCTTTACAGGGACGGGCATTCGTATTTATGGCTTGAAGAGCCTTGCCCTTGGACGAGCACGTGTTACACTAGATGGCAAAGAAATGCCAAGTCTAGACTTCTACACTTCAGGTGCAACCGAAAAGAGAGCTTTTATTGGCGAATTTACAAACCTTACTGACGGCCCGCACACCCTGACATTACAAGTTGACCCAGATTCGCCAGAAGGTCGCAAGAAAATCTCTTTAGACTCCTTTGATATCATCAAAGCCCCTGCTGTTGGTCTAGATAGCCCTAGCATCGCGCCTCTTAAGGAAATGACAAAACCATTTCCTTAAGCCTACCAGCTGGAGATTGGGAAGCCATCGCAGTGACCTTCCCAGGTGTCAAAGATCCTCTAGTTTTGCGTAAGGTGGATGAAACGCATCTGGTTACCAGTGGAGATCAGACTATCCTATCAATCCAAGACAATCAAGTTCAAATCCCAATCCCTGAAGCTACTGATCGACAAACTGGAAAAGCCATTGAAGCTTATGCCATTCAAGGAACTACCACAAGTAGCCCGATCGTAGCTGTCTTTACTAAAAAAGATGAGAAGAAGGTTGACGAGAGTCAGCCAACTACAAGCAAGGGGGACGAACCAGCTCCTACTGTTGAAATTCCGGAATACACCGATCCTATCGGAACGGCAGGGCAAGAGGAACCACCTACAGTGACAATTCCTGAATACACTAAACCTATCGGGACTGCAGGGCAAGAAGTGCCACCCACTGTAGAAATGCCTGAATACACCGAACCTATCGGAACGGCGGGGCAAGAAGAGTCTCCTACTGTAGAAAAGCCTGAATACACCGAACCAATCGGAACAGCAGGTCAAGAGGAAGCACCTACTGTTGAAAAACCTGAATACACCAAACCTATCGGAACTAGTGGGGATCAGGCTGCTCCAAGCCTTAGCCTTCCTGACTATCCAGTTCGAGTCTTAAAAGATAAGGAAACTGGAGTAGAAATCATCGGTGGAGCCAGCGACTTAGAAGGAATTTCTCACGTTTCTAGCCGACGTGTCCTAGCTCAAGAACTCTTTGGCAAGACCTATGATGCTTACGACCTACAGCTTAAAAATCCAACCGATCATAGCTTGCAGCCAAAAGGCTCTGTCTTGGTTCGCTTGCCTATTTCAGCTAGCGTAGAAAACATCTACTACATCACTCCGACCAAGGAGTTGCAAGCCCTTGATTTCACCGTTCAAGACGGAAAGGTAGAATTCATCACTAATCATTTCAGTACCTATGCTGTCGTCTATCAAGCTACTGGAACAAGCTCTAAAACAGAGGAAAAACCAAGTGCTTCAGATACAGAAACCTTGGCACACGAGGCTGAACAACTTTCAGCTAGTCCGAGCCTGCTAAAACTGGAAATCATTCTCCTAAAGAACAACTTCCAGCGACAGGAGAAGCGTCCAACCCACTCCTCTTCTTAGCAGGACTCAGCCTAGCCCTTACAGCCACTTTTATGTTAAAAGGGAGAAAGGATGACTCCAACTAACCTTTAAACACACAAAAACAGGATGAAGATCACCTTCATCCTGTTTTATTTTGTAATCAAAGGTTAATTTTTACAGTAGGTATAAAAAGGCTAAGGTCAAGAGACTTGCTAGAAGCCCAACTCCCCAAAAGAAGAAGTCAACCTTCCACTCGCTCCAAGGATTGCCCTTGCCTGAGAATCCTCCAAGCTCAAAATGATGATGTACAGGTGTCATACGGAAAATACGCTTTCCACCACTAAGTTTGAAGTAGGTAACCTGCATCATAACAGAGCTTGTCTCAAAAACATAGATAATCCCAATCAGCAAAAGCGTCCATTCTTGGTGGAGGGCCATAGAGATTGCTGCCAGCATCCCACCTAGAGCCAAACTTCCCACATCTCCCATGAAAACCTTGGCAGGCTTATGGTTAAAGACGAAGAAACCTAGCAAACCACCGATCATGGCAAGAATCACAAGAAGGATATCCAGTTGATTTTGCATATAAGCAATCACACCGTAGGCCGATAAGCTAATCACCACTGAAATACTTGCTAAGCCGTCAATCCCGTCAGTCAGATTCACCGCATTTGAAAAGCCAACTAGCCAGAAAAGGGCAAAGAAAATATAGAAAATGCCCAGATGTACTTGGTAGCCAAAGACTGAAAGCATGTCGCCACCACGCTCATAAAAGAGGTAGAAAATCACTCCTCCAAGGAGCTGGAGAGCAAGCTTTTGCTTGGGATTTAAGCCTTCGTTGATTTTACGAAAGACCTTGAGGAAATCGTCCAAAAAACCTACCAAACCATACAAAACCAAGATAAACAAAATCATGCCTACATTGTTGGTCAATTGTTGGGTAAGGAGAGCAACCAGAAAGCTCACAACAACTGCAACGATAAGAAAGACAAGACCTCCCATGGTTGGAGTCCCAGCTTTAGCTTGGTGTTGCTTGACATCCTCGTGCATCTGCTGACCTGTAATCTGTGCTTTTCGATAAAATCGGATAAAGGCTGGAATACCTATCAAGGTCAATAGAAAGGCCAGAATTCCAGCACTAATGGAACTAATCATCTTAATCTCCTAAAGTTATTTTCATTTTTTTAATGTCTTTGAGGGCTGTATTGGCACGGACACTTTGTTTCTTGACCGTTTTGCCACTACCTTCCCACTCGACTTCTATATTGAGCCATTTAGCAAATGTTTGCACATTTTCATCTGTCCAGCCGTACATATCAGGCATTTCTTCGACCTTATCTGACAGGATCAAGATCTGCTGATTGGCTTCCAAATTATCTCCTTCAGAAACCGAGAGTTCCTTGATCTTGGTTCCTGTTCCGATAACGATTGGTTGGACAAGGTTACGACGCAATTCCTCTGCTAGGTCACCCGGAGTAAAGTCCTTGGTAGCTGGCATGGCATAACTTGTCGTCTTGCTGACCTGATCTAAGCTCTTGGCAGTTGACTGAAGATTGAGGGATTCTTTCATGGCAGAAGCTCGCTCAAGGATTGGGTTGGCAAACTCTCCCAGCTGAACACCCGAATAATGCTCTGGCTGTTGCACCGTTACATAGAGAATAAAGTCAGGATTTTCTGCAGGATGCATCGACACAACAGAGAAGATATAGTTGGTTTCACCTGTCAGGTAACCCCCATTCTTCTCATCAGCAATCTGAGCAGTCCCTGATTTCAGGGCAACATTCTGTCCCGGAACATTGACATTTGGTTTTCCTGTGCTGTGGTTGTACATGGTACCGTAGACAGGATCTGTTCCGACCATGACCATGTGATCCCGAGTAGAGGAAGCTGCCGCTTTTGACACAGGATTTCCGACGATTTCCTTTTGAGACTTACGAACAGACTGGTCATTTGGATCATAGAGGGCACTGATAAATTTGGGCTCCAACATAACCCCATCGTTGGCAATAGCTGTAAAAGCACGAAGCATCTGGGTCTGAGTAACTGAAATCCCTTGTCCAAATGAACTCATGGCGATATTGACAATGTTATCAGCAGGCAATTGACCTGTGTACTCATCTGCCAGACCAAAACGGGTCGGCACCCCAAACTTAAAGCGGTTAAGGTAGTCCAGCCAAGTTGTATCTCCCATCTTTTGCTCAAGCAAGGTCATCCCGATATTACTTGAGTGGGCAAATCCTTGAGAGAAGGTCATGGTGCCACCACTAGTCAATCCTTCATTGACGTCCCAGTCTCGAATGGTCGCATCAGCTATTTTCAATTCACTACTGTTAAAGTATTCGCCACCAGGGAAGGTATTGTTATCAATGGCTGAGGCCAACATCATCACCTTCATGGTCGATCCTGGCTCATAGTTACTTTGATAGAGGATATCACGCCAGACAAAGTCTTTTGTGATGCCATCCTTGGTATCTGCATTAAAGGTCGGCCGTTGGGTCGTAGCCAGAATTTCCCCTGTTTTAGCGCTGACCAAGGTAGCCGTCATATACTTGCCTTTTACCTTTTCCTGAAAGGCATCCATCTGGGTTTCCATAAAGGATTGCAAGGGACTAGAAAGGGTTGTGTAGACATCCTTTCCATCTACCGTTTGTTGGGAAGCCTGATCTGTACCCGGAACAATATTTCCCAGACGATCTTTCTCATAGGTAATGATCCCATCTGTACCCGCCAGAATGTTATTTAAAGAACTCTCCAAACCAGATGTCCCAATCAAACGCTTGGTGCCATCCTCATTTTCATGGAGTTGGGCTAAACCGATAAAGGAAGAAGCAAACTGTCCATTGGGATAACTGCGGTTAGGGCTAGTTGTAAAGTCCACTCCCTCAACACCAGCAGTTTTGAGGTCATTTTTAATGGCCATCATATTGGCATAGGTAATCCCATTTCCCTTGGTACCAAAAGATACCTGTTTCAGATCTGGCTGAGAAAGTTGTTCTTTGACATAAGACTCTTCCATATCTAGGTATTTATGGAAAATCTCAGCTACCTTATTAAATTGAGAATCCTCTACATAGAGAATTTTGCCTGTTGCTGACTTGTAGGTCTTGTCAATAACGGCATAGATATTATACGAAGTCGCATCCTCAGCAATAGGCGTTCCATTACGATCGTAGATGGTTCCCCGTTTTGCAGGAATCGTCTTGGTTGTTTGATGGACCTTGTTTGCTTCTTGAACCAAGTCCTTACCAAATTTTTACCTGTTCCGATAATGACCGCAAAGTTGACCAAAAAGACAGCGAAGAGTATGACAGCCAATAAACTCAGGCTTTTCCCTACTCTTCGACGATTTTCTTCTGGAGATTTACGGTTACGAACGGCATAACGGATGATTTTTTCTTTCCACTGTTTCATTTCTTACTCCGCTGCTCGGATATTTTCGTTATTCAGCTGCAAATCCTTAGAGTTTGCAATTTCTTTCAAACGTTCTGAACGAATCAATTCATTGACCTCTTGCTTGGCATCATCTAGCTCTGTTTTCTTTTCTTCGATTTGAGCATTGACCTTGGTCAATTCATTCTGAACTTGTAATAGCTTGGTCTGCATAAACACAACGCTAATTGCCAGGATAATCATTGTTGCAGCAATCGAAACATAGAAGGCCTTTTCCACACGTGAAAAACCTTTAAACTTCGTTTGCAATAACTGGCTTGTTTTTTCGATTCTTTCTGCCATGTTTTTCCTCTTACTTGTGAATTTTTCTAGCCACGCGCAACTTGGCTGAATGCGAACGATTGTTGGCTGCTAGCTCTTCAGCACTTGGCAAGATTGGCTTGCGGGATACCAATTCCATCTTAGGCTTAAGGTCATCTGGAATGAAGGGCAAGCCTTTGGGAACTTCCACTGTTGAAGCTTCTTTGAATAATTGCTTGGTCAAGCGGTCTTCCAACGAATGGAAGGTAATGACCGAGATTCTCCCATCCAGAGCCAGCATGTCCATGGCCTGTTGGATGGATTCATCTGCCGCACCCAGCTCATCATTGACTTCGATTCGGATAGCCTGGAAATCTGCTTGGCAGGGTGCCCCTTTTTCTTGAGTTCCTTGGCAGGCTTGGCCGACTTGATAATCTCTGCCAACTCCGTCGTTGTCTCAATTGGTTTCACCTCACGCGCTTGCTCAATCTTACGAGCAATCTGTTTAGAAAACTTATCCTCACCATACTTGAAAAAGATCCGAACCAGGTCATGATAGTCATAATGATTGACCACCTCATAGGCCGTCAGACTAGCTTCCTGATTCATCCGCATATCCAGTGGCGCATCCTTTTTATAAGAAAAGCCACGCTCACGCTGATCCAGCTGAGGACTGGACACCCCTAAGTCATAACAAATTCCATCAATTTCCTGGACACCAGCCTCCTGCAAACGTGCCTGCAAATGACGGAAGTTATCCTTGATAAAGGTTACCATCCCCTTTTCGATATAGGGTGCCAAACGTTTTTGCGCATTGTCAATGGCATTCTGGTCCTGGTCAAAGGCATAGAGATGCCCTTTTTCGCTCAATTTACTTAATAAATATTCGCTATGGCCTGCTCCGCCCAAAGTCGCATCAACGTAGATACCGTCAGGTTTTACGTCAAGCATATCAATCGTTTCATGAAGCAAGACCGTTACATGATGAAATTCTTTTGTCATATCCTATCTATTTTACCACAAATCTGACCAGCTTGCACTTGTCAGATAAGGCTAAGTTTCTTCGAAAAAAATTCTCAAAAAAATGTCGTATATACTTGACACACTATCTCCAAAAGAATATAATATAGTCAAATATATGCGACATATCAGAAAGGAGACCCTATGAATCGTGTGAAAGAATTCCGCAAGGAACTGGGCATTTCTCAGCTCGAGCTCGCCAAAGATATCGGTGTCTCGAGACAGACCATCAACATGATTGAAAACGACAAGTACAATCCAACCCTGGAACTCTGTCTCAACCTCGCCCGCAGCCTCCAAACTGACCTCAATAGCCTCTTTTGGGAAGACGATTTTTAAAAAAGGAGCAAACAAATGAAAAAAGAAACTCTCACTGAAAAACTCATCAAACGCATATACGGTATTTCTGGTCCCCTTGACGAACACAAACGGCGCGAGGCCGATCGTATCGGGAATCAGGTCTTTATCGTTCTCTTTTATCTGATGACATTTGGCAATCTTATCCCGCTCGTTCTTGCCTATAAATACCCGCAAATTGTCGCTATCGGCTATCCTCTCGTGGTGTTTAGCATTTCGATGATGGCTGCCCTCTATGTAGTCTCTCAAACCAAGAAAACGGGCATCACAGCCATTGATCCCGAAATGCTGAGTCAAAAAGAAAGTAAAAAGCTACATTTTCCGGGTCTAAAAGCCGGTCTGATCTACGGCATAGCGATATTTTTTATAATGCCACTCATCGATAACCTAACCAGTGAAAATCCAAATTTCATCAGTTCTCTTCTGAATTCAAAACATATTTTAAAAACTATACTGGGAGCGTTCTTTTTTGGACTGATGATGCAAATTATCGTCTCTCTTCGCATTCAAAAGGCCAAGAAAGACCAAGAAGACGACTAGGAGGTGCCTTATGAAATCACTAGCTAAACTACTGAACAGTCATGTTTTTATCAGTATCTTTGTTACCTTTTTCCTACTTTCTGGACATATTGAGCATCCTTTCTTGATTATCTTTCTTTTATTCCTTCCTGTATTGAACAAGGGACAGAGATTCCAGAAAATCCAATCAAAAAAAATACGTCTTCTAAACGCATCTCTCTGTTTTATCCTCGTATCCTTTCCACAACTTTTAACAAATCCTATGGATTGGAGATACCTGGTATTTCTAATAATCTGTATCATTTTTAGTTTGGTTTACTTCTATACTCTCTATCAACTCTTTAAAGAAGTCAATCAAAAATCGCTCATTTAGGAGGTTACTCCCATGAAAAAAGAAGATTTCACCACTCGCTTACTTAAACTATTCTTTCACATACAAGGGCCTTTTGATGAATGCCGTCAAGAGATGATTTACAAGGCTTGTGCTCGTGCCTTGATCCAAATCGTTTACTCCTCCCTCCTACTCTTCTTGTTCTATCTCCTATTTGGACGCTTCATAGAGTTGGTTCGAGATGCCACGCCCTACCTCTATTTTGGACTTATCTTCGTCCTCTCATCTAGGGCGAGACTAGCAGTTCGCAACTTGCATTTGGACAAGGATGACCCGTCCGAAATCCATCACAAAAGCTACAGCAAAAGCCAGATTAACCTTCGTAGTTGGGGCGTATTTATCAGTATTCCAATTGGCTTGTTTGTCTTATCAGCCTTTCACAAACTCTTTGTTCAGCATCTCCCCCTCAATACCTTTTGGGACAACCTCTCCCAGTTCGATAAAACGCTCCCTTTACTAGTCTTAGGTTTGGGAATTGGTGCCATCTTTGGAACCATGACCTACGCCTTTTTATCGGAACACGAAATGAAACACTCTGAATCAGGAAGGCAGAAGGAGAATATAGAAAAATGATCAGTATATATGATTTTTCCGTTTTGAACCAAAACAACCAAGCAACTCCCCTGGAGAGCTATCGTGGCAAGGTTCTCTTGATTGTCAACACTGCTACTGGATGCGGCTTAACGCCCCAGTACCAAGGGCTCCAAGAACTCTATGAACGCTATCAAGATCAGGGCTTTGAAATCCTAGATTTCCCTTGCAATCAGTTCATGGGACAAGCACCTGGCAGCGCAGAGGAAATCAATAGTTTCTGTAGCCTACACTATCAGACAACTTTCCCTCGCTTTGCCAAGATTAAGGTCAACGGCAAGGAGGCTGATCCTCTTTATGTTTGGCTAAAAGACCAGAAGTCTGGCCCGCTAGGAAAACGAATCGAATGGAATTTTGCTAAGTTTCTCATTGGTCGAGATGGGCAAGTCCTTGAGCGCTTCTCTTCCAAAACAGACCCCCAAACCATCCAAGAGTCTCTCCAAAAAATACTCTAATTTCTTTTTAAAACGTATCCTTTCATTTAGTTTGAGCCCTGAAAGGATGCGTTTTTTTCTTTAAAAAAAGTAACTAATTTTTCTTTAATTTATATTTATTTTTTTGCTTTTTTTGCTATTGCAATTCTTTTCATTAATTTAGTATATTTGTTATATTAAAAGTTTTCAGTCATTTTAAGGGAGAAATGACCTTTTAAATTTTTTTATCTTAAAATGAAAGCGCTTTATAAACAGGAGGTAAGGTGGCTTACAAATTATCAGAGAGTTTTTCATTAAATCAAGTTGTAACCAAGTCAGACTTGGGCTTGGGCAGTAGCTGACTGCCTTTCTAAAAACTAGGAGTATATTATGAATCGATACCTTTTTGAAAAAGGGCAAACATTTAGCATTCGGAAGTTGACTGTAGGTGTGGCATCTGTCATCGTGGGACTGGCATTTTTTGCTTCTGGAACCGTGCGTGCAGACGAAACGTCTCCTGCCACGACATCCAATTTAGATCAGCAAATGAAACAAGTCGCAGATATAGAAGAGACCAAGGCTGAACCAGTCAAAGAAGAAGGCCGTGTAGAAGTTGAAAAACAAGAAACACCTGTTGCCGATACCAACAGTGCTGACTTGCTCCCTGAAGACATTCAGGACCGTGCCTATCCAGACACACCTGTCAAAGAACTCGATACGACTACTATCGTTGACCAGAAAGCTAGTCCAAAGGTAGAAACTAAGAGCATTCTAAAGGACAAGGAAGAAGCTCCAAAGAAGCTGAGAACGGAAACCGTGCCATCATTAACGGTGGACAAGACCTCAAACACATCAACTACGAGGGGCAACCTGCTACTGCTGCTACTATGGTTTACAGCACTTACAATGCAGGGGAACAACGCTACCTCGTTTCAGGCTCAGGTATCTTCGTAGCACCTAACCTGATCCTTACCGTTGCTCATAACTTCTTAGAGGCCAATAAAGAAACTGGCGAAGGTCACATTCGTGGTGGAAAATCTGCCCAGTTCTACTATAACGTTGGTTCAAACAGCGAAAAGAAAAATTCACTGCCATCTTCTGGAACTACGGTTTTATTCAGAGAAAAGGACATCCATTTCTGGAACAAGAAAGAGTTTGGAAAAGGCTATAAAAACGACCTTGCTCTTGTAGAAGCTCCTATTCCTCTTCCGATTGCTAGTCCAAACAAAGCAGCAACCTTTGCACCTTTGGCGGAGCACAAGACGCATCAGCCGGGAGAAGCCATCAGTACGATTGGCTACCCAACTGACTCGAGTTCCAAAGAACTGAAACAGCCTATCCTAGCTGGTCAGCTTTACAAGGCAGATGGGACCATCCGATCTGTTGAGTCCTATGATGATAAGGGAACGACTGGTATCACCTACCAAACCACTTCTGTATCTGGTTTGTCTGGTGGCGGGATTGTCGATAGCCAAGGAAAAGTTCTGGGTGTTCACCAACACGGAACCGTTGACAATGGTGTGGCTGAAAAGGATCGCTTTGGTGGCGGACTCGTCCTTTCACCTGAACAACTGAAATGGGTGAAGGACATGATTGCCAAGTATGGTGTGAAAGGCTGGTACCAAGGTGATAACGGAAATCGTTACTATTTTACTGATGAGGGGCGTATGCTTCGGAATGAGAAAGCTGTTATCGGAAGCAACGAATATTCCTTCAACCAAGATGGGATCGCTACCTTGACCAAGGGAGTTGAATACGGTCGTGTGGTTATCCAACACGAAGACGAAGAAGGAAATCCTGTCAAAGATAATGATACCTTTATCGAACAGACAGCTGTTGATTCGCCATTTGACTATAATTTCAAAAAGAAATTGAGAAGACGGACTTCTATCAGAAGAATAAAGACAAATACGAAATTGTATCCATTGATGGCGTAGCAGTCAATAAACAGCTAAAAGATACTTGGACTGAAGATCACAATGTTGTCAGCAAAGCGCCTGCCGGTACACGTATCATCAAGGTAGTCTATAAAGTCAACAAAGGCACCTTCAAAGTTTACTACCGTCAAAAAGGAACCACTACTGAACTAGCGGAAGCGACAGTTGATAACAATGATGGTCAAGAGTATGACGTTTCCTTTGTCAACACCTTCCATGCAAAAGACATTGCTGGCTACCGTCCAGTCAAAACTAGCCTGGAAGCAACTATCCAGCAAAAAGGGGTGAATGAGGTCGTCTTTGAATACGAGCCAGTCGCTGATACGGCTAATCCAACAACTCCGACTCCACCAGTAGCTCATCCAGAAGACAAAGAAACTGAGATTGGCAATCATGGACCTCTTCCAAGCAAGGCTCAACTCGATTACCACAAGGAAGAATTGGCAGCTTTCATCCACTACGGAATGAACACCTATACCAATTCTGAATGGGGAAATGGGAAAGAAGACCCCCGATACTTCAATCCAACCAACTTGGATACTGACCAGTGGATTCGTACTCTGAAGGAAACGGGCTTCAAACGAACCATTATGGTTGTTAAACACCACGACGGATTCGTTGCTTATCCATCTAAGTATACGAATCATACCGTAGCTGCTAGCCCATGGAAAGATGGAAAGGGTGACCTTCTCGAAGAAGTTTCCAAGTCTGCTAGCAAGTATGACATGAATATGGGTGTTTACTTGTCACCATGGGATGCTAATCATCCAAATACCATGTCGCAACCGAAAAAGAATACAACCAATACTATCTCAACCAGCTGAAAGAAATCCTTGGAAATCCAAAATACGGAAATAAAGGGAAATTCATCGAAGTTTGGATGGACGGTGCGCGTGGTAGCGGTGCCCAAAAAGTAACCTATACCTTTGATGAATGGTTCAAATACATCAAAGAAGCCGAAGGAGATATCGCTATCTTCTCTGCTCAACCGACAAGCGTTCGCTGGATCGGAAATGAACGTGGTATCGCTGGTGACCCTGTATGGCATAAAGTTAAACGGGCCAACATCACAGACGATGTGAAAAACGAATACCTCAACCATGGTGACCCAGATGGTGATATGTATTCTGTAGGGGAAGCTGACGTTTCGATCCGTTCAGGCTGGTTCTATCATGACAATCAACAGCCGAAATCACTCAAAGAGTTGATGGATATCTACTTCAAATCTGTTGGTCGTGGAACCCCACTCCTTCTCAACATTCCACCAAACAAAGAAGGAAAATTCGCAGATGCGGATGTGGCTCGCTTGAAGGAATTCAAGGCAACCCTAGACCAAATGTATGCGACTGACTTTGCCAAAGGCGCGACTGTAACAGCAAGTTCTACTCGTCAAAACCACCTTTACAAGGAAAGCCACCTCACAGACGGTAAAGATGACACCAGCTGGGCGCTCTCAAATGATGCCACAACCGGTAGCTTTACAGTCGATTTGGGGCAAAAGAGACGCTTTGACGTCGTTGAACTCAAGGAAGATATCGCCAAAGGTCAACGTATCTCTGGTTTCAAGATTGAAGTTGAAATCAACGGACGTTGGGTGACATATGGCGAAGGTTCGACCGTTGGTTACCGTCGCTTGGTTCAAGGCAAGCCTGTAGAGGCACAAAAAATTCGTGTAACCATCACTGGTGCTCAAGCAACTCCAATCTTGACCAACTTCTCAGTCTATAAGATACCAAGCAGCATTGAAAAGACAGATGGCTACCCTCTTGGACTGGAATACCACTCAAACACAACGGCAGATACAGCCGGAACAACTTGGTACAATGAATCTGAAGGTGTTCGTGGCACTTCTATGTGGACCAATCAAAAAGATGCCAAAGTAAGCTATACCTTCACAGGAACCAAGGCCTATGTCGTCTCTACGGTCGATCCAGGTCACGGAGAAATGTCCGTCTACGTTGATGGTCAAAAGGTTGCAGATGTGCAAACTAAGAATGCTAGTCGTAAACGCAGCCAAAAAGTCTTTGAGACAGGCGATTTAGCACCAGGCCAACACACTATTACCCTCGTGAACAAAACAGGCGAACCAATTGCTACAGAAGGAATCTACACCCTAAACAATGATAGTAAAGGGATGTTTGAACTCGAGTCTACTAACTACGAAGTCGAAAAAGGAAAACCAGTCACTGTTAAGATTAAGCGTGTTGGTGGAAGCAAGGGGACTGCTACTGTTCGCTTCATCACAGAACCTGGAACTGGTGTTCACGGTAAAGTTTACCAAGATACAACTCAAGATGTGACCTTTAAAGACGGAGAAACAGAAAAGACTGTGACCATCCCAACGATTGACTTTACAGAACAAGCCGACTCTATCTTTGACTTCAAAGCCAAGCTCACTTCTGTCACTGATGGTGCCCTGCTAGGTTTCGCTACCGATGCAACCATCCAAGTGATGAAAGCTGAATTGCTGATCAAGGACCAAACAAGTTATGATGACCAAGCTAGTCAGTTGGATTACAGTCCTGGCTGGCACCATGAAACCAATTCGGCAGACAAGTACCAAAAGACTGAGTCTTGGGCATCCTTTGGTCGCTTAACTGATGAGCAAAAGAAAAAGACAACTGTCACAGCCTACTTCTACGGTACTGGACTTGATATCAAGGGCTATGTTGATCCAAATCATGGTATCTACAAAGTCTTCCTAGATGGCAAAGAAGTTCCTTACCAAGATGGCATGGGAAATGCTTCAACTATTGACGGTAAGAAATACTTTAGCGGTCGTGCAGCCCAACGCCAAGGCAATCAAACTCTGGTTAGCTTAAAAGGTCTGGACGAAAACTTGCACGCAGTCACCCTTCAACTAGATCCTAATCGAAATGATTTGTCTCAAAATATCGGTATTCAGGTAGACCAATTCATCACTCGTGGCGAAGGTAGTGAACTCTACAGCAAGGCAGATATCATCCAGTCTATCTCAAAATGGAAAGATGATCTGTCCAACTTTGATCCAGCAGGCTTGAAAAATACGGCTACTGCACGCCAAGCTTTCCAAGCAAATCTAGAAAAATTGAGAAACCAACTCAGTGCTGATGCAGTGGATGTTCAGGATGTCATGTTGACAGTCAGTGCCCTACAAGATATCCTATCCAAGGATGAGAACTATCAAAGAGGCCAAGAGGAACCTAGTCCAGAGCAACCGGAACAGCCTGAAGAACCTTCTAAACCTGAGCAACCAGCTGAACCAAAACAACCGGAAATTGAGTATGATAAGGCTATGGACAGCTTGACAAAAGCTATCGAGAAAAAAGTCGCTGAGCTTGGATCCAACAAGGAAGCTAAGAAGAAATTATTAGAAATTGCTGACCAAGCCATTGCTGCAATCCAAGAAGCTAAAACTCAGGAAGCAGTCAATAAAGCGCTAGAAACTGCTCTCGAACAAATCAACAAGCTCAAAGCAGCTCAGCCTGAAAAACCGGCGCAACCGGAACAGCCTGAAGAGCCTTCTAAACCTGATCAACCAGCTGAACCAAAACAACCGGAAATTGAGTATGATAAGGCTATGGACAGCTTGACAAAAGCTATCGAGAAAAAAGTCGCTGAGCTTGGATCCAACAAGGAAGCTAAAAAGAAATTATTAGAAATTGCTGACCAAGCCATTGCTGCAATCCAAGAAGCTAAAACTCAGGAAGCAGTCAATCAAGCGCTAAAAACTGCTCTCGAACAAATCAGCAAGCTCGAAGCAGCTCAGCCTGAAAAGCCTGCTCAACCGGAAAAACCAGTTCAGCCTGAAAATCCGACTCAATCTGAGAATCCAGTTCAACCGGAAACTCCAGCGCAACCGGAAAAACCGGCTCAGCCTGAGAAACCAATTACTTCTTCAAGTCCTGAGGAAGGGGTTAAAGACCTTGTCTTTACACTTCCAAGCTTAGAAATCGTCAATAAGGTCGTACCGTTCAAGACGATTCGTCGCGAAAACCCACAATTAGACAAAGGAAAAGAGCAAGTTCTATCAGAAGGGAAAGACGGTCTCTTAGTCGAGTATGTTGAAGTGGACGGTGACAATCGCAAGGTTCTTCAAACAGCAGCAACTCCAGCTCAAGATCGAGTGATTGAGGTAGGTAGCAAACAAAGCTCAGTTGGTACAGAAGCGCCACCAGTTGTGACTCTTCCTGAGCATGTTCTACCAAGAGAGACTGAAAAACCTGCTCCAGCCGTAACAGATAATTCATCAGCAAAAGATGAAAAAGCTCCTGTTACAGCTACAGTCAAAGAAGACAAGGAAAGACTACTCCCTGCAACTGGGGAACAAGAAGCAAGTGCCTTCCTCTTCTTGGCAGCCATTACTTCTATCTTGTCTCTCCTCATCTTCCAAAAGAATTTCAAAGACTAATAACCCTCTTTGATTGATTCTTTCTAATTATTCAGTTCCCCCGTTGAGAAGACCGTTTGGTCTTCTCTTTTTCTATCTGTAAAATTAAAAAACATCCACAAATGTACATGGATGTTTTGGTATGACTCTATAAAGTAAGATGATCATTGAGAATAGCTGTTCTCAAATCCAACCACGTTTTCAAGTAAACGTTCATCCAAAAAAAGAGAGTGCCCCTTGCCTTATCTCATCAGAACTACCATCATAAGTTTCTGCAAGAACTCCACAGATATAGGATGGTGTTTCGAATTCCAATACCATGAGATTTTCTGACGCTCACAAGCAATCTCCCCTAAGTCAGACTTCCCTCTTCCACACCTAGTCACTGACTACTATTTTTGAGTCCAGCATAGGCATAGGTTCGATTTCTGGGACACTCTTTTTCCGTCACCACCCTAAAATAAAAGCGATGCTCCCGCCCATCCTTGGCATTTTCCTTGTTTAAGACAAAGTAGTTCTTCTGATTCATCGCCATGGTGCGTAGGATATCATCGATCAAAAAAGTCAGTGGTACATTCATAGCGGAGTATTTTTGAAAATCCTCTTCAAAACGAATATAGGCATCTGAAAAATAATCCATCTGCAGTTTGTTTTCATACAACTCTTTTCTAGTCATACACTCCCTCCTCCCACAGTCGAATTTCGAGGACATCTGCTACCTCTACCAGCCTGTAGCCCTCATTGTTCCTAATAGATAGAGTTTGAGGTGATAATTCGCTTACCTTGCCGACGATAGTCGTTTTTTGTTTCTTTTCCTTGACTACAAAGTATCCCTTTAGTTGCCCGACATAAAGCTGCGAAAGCAAGAGTAACTTCTCAACGGAATTCAAATCTGTCGAAAAAGCAACCCGATTTCTTTCTTCACCGAGTGAACTAGTATGCTCTGAGAGGAAAAAGCCCATCCACTTCTGCATCCCTGGATCTTGATAGTCACGCGCAGATGGAAAGGGTAAATAAGAACGATCAATCATTTTAGTCCATCTAATCCTCCAGCAGAATGCCCCCCAATCAGCTTGCTTCTGGCAAGACTCCTAGAGGCTTCTTCCAGTGCATTGGCCTTTAAGAGGGAGGTAAAACCAAATTGTTCCCGAATGGAGTCAATGGCTGTCTGGAGCCTTTCTTCTTTTTCTAACTTGTCAACATCATCAAAGAGGGAGATCAGGCCAAAGGACTCGTCCACAAATCCTGAATAGTTGACTCCGACACTTCTGATCGCTCCAGAAGTGTATTTATTATGAAATAACTTCAAAACATAATCCGTTAAGACAGCTGTATTATTGGTCGGTTCAACCTTCATTTGTGTATGAATAGACGACCTGACCTCCTGCTTAGAGAAACCAACATAGATAGAGACAAGGGTTGTTTTCTTACCCGCCCTTCTCAGCCTAATAGCCACCTGATCTGCCATTTCTCGGAGAATAATTTCAATATCCCGTAGCTTCACGTAGTCTCTCGGCAAGATTTGAGAATTCCCCAACCCTTGGGACTTGGCTTTATAGGGCTTATGAACATTGCTCTCATCAATCCCATTAGCATGAAACCACAAACGCAGGCCAGCCTGACCGAGAGCTTTCTGTAGCTGGTCTGGATTACTGGTGGCCAATTCTCTGATGGAAAAAATCCCCAGAGTATGCAAGCGTTTCTCCATCCGCCTGCCAATCCCCCAAAAGTCCGTCATCTTGGGAATAGCCCAGACCTTCTCTTCCACATCCTTGTAAGACCAGTTGGCCCTCATGGTCGGAGTGTGCTTGGCCTCATTATCCAGAGCCAACTTGGCCAGTAAGGGATTGGCATTGGACATACCCACCGTAGAGTAGATCCCTGTCTGCCTCCAAATATCCCTCTGGATACGAGCAGAAAGCAGATCCAGCTTGTCTTTGCGAGAGAGACTCTTGTCTGGGATAAAATAGTTGAGCGAACTAGTCAGATCGATAAAGCCCTCATCGATAGAGTAGGGATAAATATCATCTGGACTACCATAGTTTTGAAAGATTCGCTGGATTTCCATATTGACCGCTATGTACTCATCCATCCTAGGTGGCACAATCAAAGTCACTTGAGCCCAATCTTCGATGTAGCGAACATAGTCTGAGTCAGTAGGCAAGCCTTGCTTTCGAGCATTGTAATAGGAAATTTGCGCGTTTTGATATCAAAAGGCAGATCATAGGCCCGGCCAACATTAGACTTACCAAAAATCTTCTTAAACATGGGAGAGGAAGCTAAGATAAGACCAGTAGAATTATCCGCGCGACTCATGACACAAAGCGAGGTCTTCAGCGGATGCAAGCCCCGTTTCACACACTCAACGCTGGCATAAAAGGATTTCATATCGACAAAGGCAATATCACTCTTGGGCTCTCTGGAATAATCAAAGTAGCCCATAGGCTAGCCCTCCATTGGCACAAAATTCCCAACGATAATCCCTACAATCCGAGGATCTTCCTCATAGGAAATGAAAATGTCCTTGTATTTAGGATTGATAGAGACCAGACGCAAACCATCTTCCTCCCGATAAACCCGTTTGATATAGGTCTGGTTGTTGCAAACTACTGCATAAACTGCCCCGTCATAGTCAAATCCTGTTTCCCGAATCAGAGCCACGGAGCCATTTTGATATTTAGGTTCCATAGAGTCCCCAGATACCCAAGATGCAAAATCATGGGCTAGTTCCTCATTAAAGTAAACCGTATCAAAATTCTGGTCACCGTAGACTGATGCCCCGATCCCTGCTGACATGCGTTCATAGACACGATATTCGTAGAGTCGTTTTGACATATCCGCAACCTTCTGGGCTTGTTCCTCTTGAGCTAGGTTGCGAGCATAGAGAACAACCTTTTCCTTCCCTTGTTTGGAGAGACTATTGTAGAGACGGACAATCTCAATTTGGGTGAAATACCCTTTTGCGACCTTTAGGATGCCTTCTAGCTGAGCAACCTTCTCCTTGGATGGTTCCTTAATTCCACGTTCCCAAGCCGAGTAAGCCTGAAAACTAATCCCCAATTCCTCTGCAATTTCCTTCTGTGTCAATTTTAACTCTTTTCTCCGAGCCTTGAGTTTTTCTGGTTGGTACATGATTCACCCCCTAGTGCGATGCTTTATTGAGAATATCTCCCTTAGAAAGATCAATTGATGATTGAGCTTACATTTTTCAAAACTCAACCAATTTAGTTTAGTTTTTTTTATAAAAAAAGTGAACAATTGTCCACTGGGAAAATCAAATTTTAACAGCACCACTTATCTATTCTGAACAAAAAAGACATCCAAGAGAAAAATCTTGAATGTCTAGAAAGATTAGAACTCCATTAACCTTTTCAATAAACTGGAATTGATGATATTATGGTCTCCTTATCTCAAATACTGCTGTATGAACCCACTCATTATGAATGTATAAGTCATTTTCTATCATTCTACTAAAGGTGAAGCCATTTTTTATAAGCACCCTCTGAGAGGCTAGATTACCCGTTGCTGTTCCTGCAATGATTCTATTGAAACCATAAGTCGTAAAGGCCTTGTCTAAAACGAGTTTAACCGCTTCGCTAGCATAACCTAGGTTGCTAACATTTTCCCCAATCCTATACCCAAGTTCTGCTGTTTTTCGATCATTCTCTAAAACACTTAAATTGATTCTTCCGACCATAACGCCTTGCGAATCTCTGATAAGATGCATGTAGACATCCCGATTCCTTTGTTCCGTTAACAATTCCCTTGTAATTTCTTTAAAACATTCTAAATCAAAATAGTTAGCTGGTCTAGGAGGTAAATTCCGCTCAAAATACTCCCGATTTTCTTTTTCAAAAGAATAAACGTCTAGACTATTTTCCTCAGACAACAACTCTAAACTAATCATTACAAAACATCCCTTCTCTTCTTAGTTAAAATATTGTTAGATAGAGTTTGACTACCTTTGATTAGGGTCCCCTTTTTCCTTATTACGATAGTATCTAATAAACTCTTCCTGACTGTTGACAATATGTTCCTGTCCATCTACTGAGTTTTCCGCAGGAATTTTCACATTTTCAAATAGATTCGTTCCTTCCTTATACAAGAGCTGATAAATTGGCATATTGTTTCAATACTTGGCTTATCTGCCAAGACTACAATTGATCCGTTATTATCTTCCAAAAGCTTTGCTGCTTCGGGATACTTTTGACGAATAAGGGCATCTTTATCCAACTTTCCTTCTTTTGAGATTCCGATTTCCCAATTATACATAAAATAGTTTTCAGACTCTGGTAGTAAAGTGGCAAAACTTGTTGCCTTAGCATATTGTATATAATTTTTCCCTTCACCTAATTCCACAATCTTCCCCTCATCCAAATCAATAGACTTGGTAGAAAGAGAACCATTTTTGGCATTTTTTAAATAAATGTCTAACAATTCTCTCCCCTCACTGATATAGATTACAGAGTCAATCCCTGTAGGAATATAGTCTGAATCATAATCTCGAGTCATTTTAAAAACATCGTAGTCTTTGGAAGGGAAGTCCTTCGTCTTTATATCATAGACGGTAATATTCCAATATTCATCTTCAGTAGGCTTATTTCGATATATCGCCAATCTTTTGTATTCCTGTACAATCTTATTCTGGCTGGCAACGGGACCAACCCAGTAAACATAGGTAGATTGCGATGCAAGCCAATAGTCCAATGGATTATCATAATCCCACTTAATCGCCAAGGCTTTCCCATCCTCGATATATTTGTAATCCACTATCTTTCTCTTTAACAAAAAAATAGTGTATGGTTTAACATATTTGTTCACATAGTATTTATAACCCAGGTAAGGCGTAAGTAAGAGAACTCCCACCAACATAACAATAAACACCATTTTTTTCGAAAATTTCATTGTAAATCCTCCCAACGTTAATGATCCCTCAAATACTTTCTACTGTTGAAAGCATTTGTTCGTTTTCAAAAAATATACGTATTTCTAGAAATAAAAAGAAAATGTCCTTCTCCATTATACCATATGCGTGATATCGTGAGAAGACGAGAAAAACAAAAGAAACCCACCTGAACATCATTCAGGTGGAAGAATAAACTGAAAGAGCAGCAGAAACAAGGCTAGCTAATATCTTGTTGAAATTTGTAAATCAAAAATGCCTCTTTCATGAATAACTGACCTAGACCTATCCCTAGCAACTCCTACTCTAATTTGCAACAGCTTTACAACTTGCTGATTTTCAATCTTCACATAGTATACACCACTATCACTGACAAGTTTATCCTCTTTATACTTAGCAATTTTGACAGCATAAAGACCGCGTGGTAGGGGTTGGTTGGCAAAAAATTCCTTCATGAGCCTTTCAAGATCTTTTAGATAGTCATCATACAAGAGATCTCTTTTTTCCTTCGGAACGAAATATTGAAATTCAAATGTCGGTATAAAAATCTCTTTTTGGAAAAGATATTGAGCATCCATTGGATACATTCCTTGCAGAGCTTGGCCCTTGCTTTGATTTTCCTCTAATATTTCATTATAAAGATAGATATTATCAGATTGGTTATTAAATTCAAAACCAATACCTTGATACTTCAAATTAGGAAGTTTAGGATCTTTGATTGAACTGTCCAGTGTTTTTAAAAATTCACTGGTGCCTGGACTAACCTCAATCCCTAAATAGGCTAATTCTGGGAAAACATCATAAATTTTTTTACCATTTTTGTAATCAACCTCTGCATCTGTCTTTCCATATGTTTCACTTTTCGAAAAGCGAGTATAGTATTTAAATCGAGTTTTAACCTGATAGGTTTTTCCAGCTATATTTTCACTGTAGCTACCATGGATTATAAATCCTCCCACACTTGTATAGTTTTTCTCGTATTTTTCTAACTCAAACTGTCCTGTAAGACCGTAATTTTGATAAGAACGATGCACAGCTTGCTCAATCTCAGTTCGACTTGCATGGGCAAATAGCCCCCACATATCCATTAGAGAAAAAATCGGACTGAACACTGTAAAGATTACCATTGGGATCACTATGGATAAGCAACCTATTAATAGCCAATTTCTTTTCTTGGCCTTTCCTTCAGATTTTTTAGCAGTTTTCAGTTTTCGTTTTAAGATTAGAATGAGCAAAACCAAAATCCCTAATACTAATAAAACCAATCTACAATCTCCTTTTATCGTGGATAGCTGTTAACAGGTAGATAGGAGGCTGACAGAAATACTCGTCTCACCTGCTAACTTATCCTGAATTTCATAAACTCGTCTGAAATGAGGAACAGTCCTTATCTCATTATATCACATGAGCAATACCGTGAGAAGATGAGAGAAGCAAAAGAAAACCACCTGAATTTGTTTCAGGTGGTTAGCTTCATGATACTAGAAATAGTGTCTATAAACCTTTATTTCTTTTTAGACTTCTTCACATGTTCCTTGTACATTTTTGACTTCTTTCCATACCATTCTTCAATGGTATAACCGTATTCTTCGCGGTATTTCTCTTGGTTTTTATTAACTTCATTAAGATTAAATAGTGAAGAGAATGTTGATTTACTCAATGATATTAAGATAATAATGAGAAAGATTGGAGCGATGGGTAATATAGCCAAAAAGTAAATGAGCAAGTAAATTTTTAAACCCTGAAATAAGAATACCAGCAATAAAATTTATAAACCATAATGCCAAGATAACATTTGTATATTTCTTTATTTTTCTCCTTGTCAATATCAAAAACTCTAGTATATGACTTTGTTATGAGACTATAAATAATATAGACAACTGCTACGGAATAAAGCTAGCCAATAAATAATCCGAATGATTAAAAAAAGGAACAAAGAATTGCAAGCCTAAAAAAATAGTCCAAAAAAATGCTTAAATGAATAAGAGTGAATAAGACGAGTAAATTGAGTATATAAGCATAAATTCTATTTCTTTTTTTGAAATGATATACATAATCATATACATCGCCCAATAAACAAAAAATGAAATACCAAAAACTTTTTCTGGGATGATTAGTTGATACTCTAATTCAGTAAGCGGCTGCAAAAAAGTTATACTATTCTTACTCATATATATTCCTGAACTAATCGCAAGATGAGGTGCAAGTATACATAAACCAAGAAATAATGGCATTACGAAAATCATTACTAATATATTCCATCCTCGCGTTGTTTCTAGTGCTTCATTAATATCTTTTTGCTTTTCTTCCATTTATTTTCTCCTATTATCCAAACCAGGATGAGGCCGCCTTCAGACCACCATTGAAAAAATCAGAAACATTCTTGCCCACACTTTTGACGGTCTCCAAGCCCTGGTGGATTCCATTTCCGATAGACTCCACTCCTGATTCTACCACGTCCACAGCACCATAAGCAAAATTTTTAACTCCGTCATAAACAGACTTTTTAAATTCTGGTGCAACTGCAGAACCGATAAGATTAAGCGTTCCTAAAGCAAAGCCAGCGAGGGCTCCAAATGCTGGAACCCCTCCTAGTGCTCCTGCCTTAGCTCCTAGCCACATACCATCTAAGGGACCAACATTAGATATGGTATCAATGGTACCACCGATCACAGACTTCCCGATTTTCCCTACAGCCGTCTTGGGATCGTTACCAAACAGAAACAATATTCTTCTCCATTATACCACACGAGCGATACCGTGAGAAGACGAGAAAAGCAAAAGAAACCCACCTGAATTTGTTTCAGGTGGTTAGTTTCATGAGACTAGAAATAGTCCCTATAAACCTTTATCTCTTCTTAGACTTCTTCACATGTTCCTTATACATTTTTGACTTTTTCCCGTACCATTCTTCGATGGTATATCCATACTCTTCACGGTATTTCTCTTGATTTTTATTGACTGCATTCAAGTTCTCTAGCGTTACTAAATAGGATTTAAGAAATGAAACCATAAAAAGGCCAAATAAAATAGGTGAAATTGGCAATAAAGCAAGCAAGAGGTGCGCAAGGAAATGATTAAGCCCGTGGGTAAAGAGATTGATGCCAGACATCAACAACCATAAGAACAAAATAACATTCAAAAATTTTTTAATATTTAGAGAAGCAAAAAAATCTTTTCTAGCGCGCTGCTTTGTTACAAAAATATAGATAAAGTAAATCAGTGATAAGACAAAACCTATCCAGTAAACGATACGAATTGCAACTAGAGGGATAAAATACAAGTTGGCTATAAACCAACTATAATAAAAAAAATCACAAATAGAATCAACTGAAGAATCTGAGTCAATAAATAAGCTTTTAATGCGATTTCTTTTTGGAAATAATATAAAAAAACTAATAAAACAGAGCAAACTAAACAAGAATAGAAAACCAAAGAAACTATCTGGGGGAATGAGCCCTTTTTCCACTGATGTTAACTGTGTAACCATTGAGGTCAGTGGTATAGCTGGGTCATGCCCAGCTTCACTAGCCAATCGGAGCACTCCCTTTGGAAAGTATGAGCCCCAAATAAGCAAAAACACATACAAAGGCATTGCGAAAATCATTAATAATGGATTCCATTTACGTGTTGTTTCTAGTGCATCATTAATATCTTTTTGTATCTTATCCATTTATTTTCTCCTATTACCCAAACAAGGACGAGGCCGCTTTCAGACCACCATTGAAAAAATCAGAAACATTCTTGCCCACACTTTTGACGGTCTCCAAACCCTGGTGGAGTCCTTTTCCGATAGACTCCACCCCCGATTCTACCACGTCCACAGCACCATAAGCAAAATTTTTAACTCTGTCATAAACAGACTTTTTAAATTCCGGTGCGACTGCAGAAGTGATAAGATTAAACGTTCCTACACCAAGACCAATGAGAGCTCCTTCTACTGGATGTCCTCCTAGTGCTCCTGCCTTAGCTCCAAGCCACATACCATCTAAGGGGCCAACGTTAGATATGGTATCAATGGTCCCACCGATCACAGACTTCCCGACTTTTCCTACAGCCGTCTTGGAATCGGTCTTGGAATTGTTGCCAAACAGAAAAATGTCCTTCTCCATTATACCACATGAGAGATACCGTAATAAGAAGAGAAAAGTAAAAAATATCTTTGTTTATTATACTACAATATCAAAACAGCCCTTTCCTATAGAAACAAAGCTATATTTTGGTATCATAAATTTTGGCTTATAGCCACACAGACTTAGCTGTATGATGGGAAAATAACTAAAAAAACGAGGAGTTTCTTTAATGTCAAAGTAGCTCCTCATTTTTGATTTCTATTTAAAGTATTGTGATATTTTGCAATAATCTTTACAGATGCACATTATTTTGTTACACCCTTTTTAATTGTTGTTGCATTTTCATCAAGCCAACGTTGGTAAATTTCGGCGAACCGTTCTTCTTCTTCATCACTATAGCCTTTATAAACCACTTTATCTACATCATCACGATTGAAGTAAAACAACTGTTCTGGGTTTAGTCCCATTGGATAAAAAGCAGCAGAATAGTCAAACAAAACATTTTCACCATTCTGTTCTATAGTAACCCCACGATTGAGAATCATTAGTTTTTGACTCCCCTCTTTTAAATAAACAATTGTTCCAATTGGCAAAATAGACATTTTCTTGTTTTCCTTTCAATTTATAATTTCTTTATTTCTACAATGCTATACGCCATCGTATTAGCATTCTTAAACTTTAAATGCATCATTCAACACCCAAACACTTTCTGAATTGATTTAATACCTGAATCGATACTATTTCCAATATCATTTATTCTATATTTTCTCAATCTTTTCAACCTCAATTTGACCATGCTTGTATGGATGAGCGATTGGAAAACTTCCTAGAGTAAACATGAAAAAGAATAACGATATGATTCCATTGATTACCAAAAAAGCCCCTTCTGTTCCATTATTCAAACCAAGAAAGAAAAGTAAACAAAGGGCAATTGCTCCAACCAAAGGATATACTCCTCCGTTACTTTTTTTAATAGTTGTAAAGGTCACTGTGTATTTATTGCTGTTTTGAGGAATCCATTTATCTGCTTTATTATGGGATAACTTTAATGAAATCAGAATTGCAAAATAAGAAATCAGCATAGAAATTGCAAAAGAGTAATAACTTTAATAATATTTGCTCGCTAATATTATTGTGAATAAAAAATTTTTTCAGCGCATCATAGCTAACCTTGACGATTGGTTGAACGATAATGGCTCCCATTGTTGCACTTACAGGTCTGCTAGGTTTAATTTCGAATTGGTTATTATTCTTTTCAATCTCTACCATGTTCACTGTAATTGTATCTGTTTTTATTCCCCAGTAATAGCTCTTGGGGCTTATAGTACTTGTATCCATGACATACTTCTTCGATTCTTTATCTATCTGAACAATTTGAAAGCACATCATGCTTGAATTTTTAAATTTTAATTCCACATTTACCACTCAAATACTTTCTGAATTTTATTATAAGTTACATTATACCTTTTTTTCACTTCTTTAAATTCTAGGTATTTCTTTTGATAAGCATAAGTCAATGGAATAACGCCAGATTCAATCCAAATAAATAGATAGGCCAACAAACCATTCAACACTAGAATTGCAGCTTCTGTTCCATCATCTTCTCCCATATAAATAGAGAAAGCAATTGTATGTAAAATGAGAAATAGATAGGCATGGAATTGTCTTTTTTTCTTATTATTCTGAAAGATTATTTTTAAACCTCTTCTTTTCCTGCGATAAACGACTTGAAATTTCCTTCCTTGATTTGATTAAAATACTTTGATAGACAATATAAGCTACCAAAATAGATATAGGAAATAAAGATACTTTTTAAATATAGATTATGACTAATATCATAATATCTAAAAAAATTGATGTTACTACTCTATACAAAAAGAAGGCTAAAAACCAATAGATACCATACGCATTCCTGAAGGACCCATCTTAATTTTTTTATCAAAATTTTTATTCTGACTATCGAGTTCTATCAAATCAACTTCAAGAGTTTCAGGGGAAAGTCCCCAATAATAACTCTTTGGTGTTGTGGAGTTGGAATCAAGAACGTACTTTTTCTCTCCCATCTCTAACACATCAAAATAAGCAACATCTAATCCTCTAAAATTAATTTTCACATTTACCACCCAAACACTTTCTGAATTGATTTAATACCGGAATCAAATGCTTTGCCAACATCTGATATACTTTTATTAAGATTGTCACCCATCTCGTTTGCTATGGTCTTAATCCCCAAAAAGTTATGCTTATATGCTATGCTAGCTACAAATCCTACTGCTACAGTTCCCGCAATAGCCCATCCTATAGGAGTTGTTCCAAGTGCTATAGATGCAGCAAAAGCCATGGCAGACTCTGTACCAATTGCTGTAGCCGCTGCAATCGCCCCAGCTTGTAAACTAGCCACTCCTAATGCTGTCATTGCAGTCGTTGCTGCAGTGTGGGTAAAGGCACGTCCGGCATTCTCATTTTGTAGATTATTCAAAAAGTCCAACCCCATAAATACCGAACTGATCCCTGAAATGCCAAAAGATGAGTTGGTTCCTGGTATAGGGATATTAATTTCTGAAATCGTGAATTTCTTAAGTAGATTCGCAGCATTTGCTTTGAATAAAGCATCCGTATATCCTTTACTATCTGCAGAGTAGGTAATGTTTATATTACCAAACTTATCAGTAGTAGTAAAATACTTAAAGTACTCTGATAGTTTAGGATTCGTTGAACTTAACTTAGAAATCGTTTCTTTAGCAAGTTCTTCCAGAGATGTATCTCGGATAAGATCAAGCAACTCACCTAAATCGTTACTAGTAATATCACCATTAACTTTACTCTCGACATATTTCGTACAGCATCTTTAACATTCTCTGGCAACTCTTTACCTGGATACCGTTTTCCATACTCTGCAATCGCTGTTATATCATTCGCATCTAATTCGGTTTCATTTTTAATTTTATCTACAACATTTTGATAATTTTGAACTACCTCAGAACGCTTCGTCCACTCATTATTAATATTCTTTGCCCAAGGAGCTTGTCCCTCAATTTTAAAAGTTCCATCAAACTTTCCAAAGTCACCTGTGACTTGTTCGAAACCTTGAAATACTAAGCTCTGTAGGCTTTCTGAATCCGAAAACTGGCCACTAGTCGAGCTCGCAAACGACTGCAATTTTTCTAATTTCTTTTGTAACTCATCTCTCTTACTCGTTGCATTTGAGATAATTTCTTGAACATTACTTTTATAAGTAGAATCGATGTTCTTTAAATCAGATAAACTGTTCAAAATAGCTTCTTGAGTTGAAATAGTTGTATTTTCCGCTTCAATTTGCTTTTGAAGTGTCTCCTCATCTAGACTTTCTTCACCGACTTGTGAATGGTAAAGAGTCGGTAGTTCACTCGCTTTTCCTCCCAGGCTCTCTGAAAAGAGGATAACTCCTCTCACTAGAGGAACCATTATATTTTCCGCATAGGACTTAGCACTATCATAGGCTTTCCCTTTCAATTCTTCCTCTGAAATCAATTTATTAAAGGCAGTAATGACCGCGTCATAATAATTCGCACGGCTACTTAATACCGTATTCGCTGTGCTACCCTGCGAGTCTGCTGATCCTATGTCTACTTTAATACCCATTTTTCCCCTCCTTCTGCGATTCAAGACGGCGTTGTTGGAAAAGAAGTTCCTCTTTTTCGCCCTCTAGTTTACTCATTGCTTTTTTTAATTCTTCTTTCCTCTCGGTGATAAAATCATCAAGTAGCTGTTCATTCCTTTTTAACTTTTCTATATTTTCAAGGCGATCCATCTCATCTTTCACTGATAACGGATAATAGCCTAATTCTCTATATGGGATGAAGTTCGATTGGCAAAGATCTGTAATCTCCGTCGCAACGGAAAGAAACTGATTTCTTTCTTCTTCTAGCTTGGATAAATTTGTTTGAATCTGTTGAACACTACATTGAATATCTTCTATTTTTCTTTTCTCCATCCTCACTCCTTAAATAAATTATTTTGAGGAACAAATGACGGATTTGAGTATGGAGAAGGTAGACTGGTTGTCCCATTATTTGGATTATTCTGCCACATTGTACTTATATTCTCATCTACTACTTCAAATTCATTTGCGACACTATGAATTAGTTTTACGAATTCACTTATTTTTCGATTGAATATTTTTTTAGCAATAGAGTCCTCATTTATGATCAATCTTCTTCCTACCGTATTAGCGGTATAATAGCTTGTCTTATCTCTAGTAACTGTACCGGCAGTTGTAACGCTATTGCTTGCTGATACAATTCCAGTTGCAATAGTACTTGCCTTGCCTTTTTCACTTTTTACTTGTCCCATGTTCAATAACCTTTTCAATTATCCTTTCTACTATCAAATTGTCAAAAGACCGGGTTGAATCTTAAGTATCAAAAAATAGTTTTACTTATTCTTACTAATTTTAAGTTTGATGACTTCTTTCCGAGAATGTAAATAAACCTGATCGGGATCTGGAGCCACATCTCTGTTATACATTCCTTTATCTAAGAAGGTTTGATCCATTAGGCGCATACCAAAGATGACCCATTGGACATTTGTTTTGAGGTATCTAGGAATTGGGTCGATGCTTGTCCCAATATAAGTATAATCAGTACCAATAATAAACCTCATCCCTACTCGATACCCATTCTCAAACATAAATTGAAGCTGTTGATCATTTAAATCGCTTCGGATACTAGTGCTCTCATATTAGGTATAAAAATGATCCACTCAGATGATATGCCTTTTTCAAGACGGCGTTCTATTTCATAGATTAGCTGATTTCCTATGTCCGATAGTTCCTTTTTACTTCCAACATAGGTTTTCACCTGGTCACTATATGCTTCATATTCTTGGAAAGCATCAATCAACATCATATGGACATTAGGCATTCTAAGAATAGTTTTTAATAAATGATGCGTTATATTATCAAAAGCGTCTTCTGCATTTGACACATAAGCCATGTGTTTAAATTTGCTAAGAGAGATATTGACACTTCCAACCATTTCTAGTTCCAAACCGATAGGAATCTGATTATTCTCAATAGCCTCTTGTACATCAGGCAAATTCAAAAATTCTTCCATCGTCAACTCCTCTGGTACCATCGGAATGGCACTTGGGCGCTGTCCGGTCCAGGCTTCTTGGAGGGAAGCGACTGCTTGGCGCAGGTTGTTGAGGACTTGAGTATCATTGGCTCCATAAACTGGGAGAGCCAGCTGGATGACATCCACCTCTTCACGCTTCATAAGGGCACGTCCCTTGATATCTTCCATAGTCATAGCAAGTGGTGTAGAGCCCACGATGGCCCGCACTTCACCTGCCTCATTTTGTGGCAGGCTCAACTGGTGCTTGAAGTTCGAGTAGAGCTGAGCACGAAGGTTGGTCTGGCGACCGGCTGTCACCAAGAGGTGAACCCCGATACTGAGACCTTCACGAGAGATACGCACCAAGAGCTTGAAGAGTTCCGCCTCATAGGCTTCTTCCTTGAAGGCTTCATAGCTATCTAAGAGGATGACAATAGCCGGTTCTTCCTGACCACTGGCCTGACGATAGAGGTCCAAGGTCCCAACTCCATAGTCCGCAAGGAGTTTCTTACGACGGTTGAGTTCTCTCTCCATGATTCGTACAAACTTAGAGATCTTCTCCGTTTGGTCCAAAAGCATGGTATCCGCCACCTGTGGAAGCTTGGACAATGGAGCCAAACCATTGGTACCAAAGTCCATCAAGTACATGGTAAGGGCCTTGGGACTGAATTTGCGAGCCAAGTCCATACCAGCTGTCTGAAGGAAGGTGGTCTTTCCTGTACCCGGACTTCCGTAGAGGAGGATATGACCATCCTTGGAGAGATTGATAGAGACAGCTTCCTGCTTCTGGGCCTGCGGGATATCCGCCATCCCCAAGAGGACAGAGAGTGGTTTCTCTTGTGTCCAGGCTACTGTCGGCTGCACTTCTTCCAGTTCGTCTAGCGTGATTCGCTCTTTGAGCGGTGGCAACCATGGCTGTGGCACTGGAGGAATCTCTTGTTCCTCACACAAGAGCTGGATATGGTGCACTATCGCATCCAACTCTGTTGGAACTTCCTTGATCTCATCCACATCTTCTAAGCCTGACAAGTCTTCATTCAAGATCTCATATTGGCCCAATTCATTGATCAGGTAGATAGTATGGTCCTCAATCCCCATATCGTCCTTGTCCGGCTGGTAATCTGCCCCTGACCAGGCTGACTGGAAGAGCTCATAGACTTCGTTATTCCCGACCTGTAGATAGGCACGTCCCGTCTGAGTGATCTCGGCTGCGTCCGGTGTATGAAGCATTTCATTCGAGTCCGAACGGTCCGCCACCTTAAGGGCGATCTTGAAGCGTGAGTTAGACCAGATCTGGTCATCCACCACACCAGATGGCTTCTGAGTAGCTAGGATCAAGTGGACCCCGAGGGAACGTCCGACCCGAGCGATGGATACCAGCTCCTTGATAAAGTCTGGCTGGTTGACCTTGAGCTCTGCGAACTCATCTGAGATGAGAAAGAGGTGAGGGAGCGGTTCTGTCGCTTCTCCGTTTTTAAATTTCTTCTGGTATTGATTGATATGGTTGACTTCGAACTCTCCAAAGAGCCGTTCACGACGATGAATCTCCGCATTGATCGAAGCCAAGGCCCGCATAGATTGGGCACCATCCAAGTTGGTAATCGTCCCCAAGAGATGGGGCAGATTTTTAAAGAGATTGGCCATCCCACCACCCTTGTAGTCGATCAGCAAGAAAGCCACATCATGAGGGTGGAAGTTAACAGCGAGGGATAGGATATTTTTTTGTAAATAGCAGATCAGATAAACAAGCGATAATATAGAATTTTCAAGGTACTAGAAAGAAAATGTTCTTGTTCTATTATACCACAATATCAAAATAGCCCACTTCCCACAGGAACAAAGCTATATTTTTTTACACTATAAATTTGGATTAATATTTACTTTCAAGTTCAGGTTAGCCACTAAATAGAGAGTTGAGAGTATAAAAAGAGAGAACGAATCCCGTCCTCTCTCAATGTTCACTTTTTCATCAACACACTACAGTTGATAAAGAGCCAAACAACAAATAGTTTTTACAATTTTAATATAGATCCCCACGAATGAAAGTTAGTAAGTTTATTGTTTTTGGAAATAAATCTATAAATTAAATTATACCTTCAATTTTGGATATTTAATACTGTCCTTTTGATTCTTGAATAATTCTTGTAACTCGTCCTCTTTTTTTCGAATGATATCCTTCGAATACCACCTTTTCAATATTCTCTTGGTTAAAATATAAAAGTTCTTCATTTGCTGCCCCTGTTGGATATAGGCATGCTACATAATCAAAAATAGCCAATTGTACCCTCTTGATTGTACAATGGAAATCTACCTATAATCATCACATCAATCGTACCATTATGTAGACGAACAATTGTACCAATAGGTAATAAATTAGTCATTTTTATAAGCCTCCTCTAAGGATAATTTTACAAATTTGGTAAATATAATAGTTATCCTTTAAATTCAAAAAAAGTTTTACATATATCTTGGAAGAAAATTCTTAAATAAGTTTGCTTGCAATAAAATATTTATTCCCAGCCTACTATAAATCTCGCAAACCATTTAACAATATTTTTTTGTTTTTTTCAATATTTTTTTAATTCTACTTGTCTTAAATTCCTGATGAAAATGTATAACACAAGCAAAAGCAAGTAGATATATCATCAGACACAAAAAAATCGGTTTCTCTAATATAAGTAACTAAAAAAATAAATCCCTAAAATAATAAAAAAAGAATCTTAATAATAAAAATTGAAATCACCTTTACTAATAGTGTTCTGAGATCTTTTTTTCCTTCAAAACAACTGTTTTTCCAACCAGTTCTCTGATCTTTTTTTCTCACCTTCGATATCATCAACATTCCGCAAACTATCAGAGTTCCAATCATTGCGATACTGATATTAATAGTATACGATAATGTCCCAAATGTTGAATTTAAAGCACTTGCAATTCCTTTTTAAAAAGAAAGACTGCAAGTGGAGCAGCAACCATTATCCAATTGGAAGTATTTTTCGATCTTGATATTGAAATACTTCATTTTCTTCATCAAAATAAATCCATTTTGAATCCAAATAACCAATATATATTTTCATAATTAAAAATTTCTCCGTTAATTTATTAATTAAAAAAACACTACCTAACCCTCGAGAAAAAAATCCATTAACTGCATCTCCCTGCACTGTCCCATATTTTTCTCAGCTGTATCACCAACAGATTTCATCGTATCACCTACTACTTTCTTTGTACCATCCCAAACATCACCAGCAAATTCCACAACTTTATCTCCATATTTATCATATAGATAATCAAATCCCATTGACAATCCCTACACCAGCAGCGAGGGATAGGATATTTTTTTGTAAATAGCGATCAGATAAACAAGCGATAATATAGAATTTTCAAGGTACTAGAAAAAAATGTTCTTGTCTCATTATACCATAATATCAAAATAGCCCTCTTCCCACAGGAACAAAGCTATATTTTTTTACACTATAAATTTGGATCAATATTTACTTTCAAGTTCAGGTTAGCCACTAAATAGAGAGTTGAGAGCATAAAAAAAGAGAGAACGAATCCCGTCCTCTCTCAATGTTCACTTTTCATCAACACACTACAGGTGATAAAGAGCCAAGCAACAAATAGTTTTTACAATTTTAATATAGATCCCCTACGAATGAAAGTTAGTAAGTTTATTGTTTTTGGAAATAAACCTATAAACTAAATTATACTTTCAATTTTGGATATTTAATACTATCCTTTTGTTTCTTGAATAATTTTTGTAACTCATCCTCTTTTTTTCCGAATGATATCCTTCGAATATCACCTTTTCAATATTCTCTTGATTAAAATATAAAAGTTCTTCATTTGCTGCCCCTGTTGGATATAGGCATGCTACATAATCAAAATAGCCAATTGTACCCTCTTGATTGTACAATGGAAATCTACCAATAATCATCACATCAATCGTCCCATTATGTAGACGAACAATAGTACCAATAGGTAATAAATTAGACATTCTTCTCTTTTTTTCTACTATTTTAATGATTTCAAACCATCTATTAAGTTGGTAATCAAATTTGAACATAAATATCACTAAAAAAACTAACCAGCAAAAAGAGTACGGCAATGGTTTCATTTCCAATGACAAACAAAAAGAATAGCGACTACAGTTAGGATTCTAAAAAGATTAAGAAGACATTTAAAGTACCCCTTCTTCTCTTCAAAAGATCTGACAAATTTCTTACTCTGTTCCTCATCCAACTCTGATTTTTTTAATTTTAAAGTTCCGTGGTAAAATCTGATAATCAAAGCGGCTAAAAAAATAAGATAAAACGCCTAAAATCAGAACCGTCCCAACTCGGACTAACTGATTATTAAATATTCCAGCTTCAGCCAATATATCAGAAATTTTATTGATAATGTATAGCGTAACAGGCAATAGAATATAAGACCAGTAATTAGGAGAAGATGTTTCTCTAGCAATACCTTATTCTCCCAATCAAAAATGATAATTTTTGTTCTCCCATATCCCTAAATTAATAATTGTTTCCATATGTACATCCTTTTTAATTAAATACACTACCTAACCCCGAGAAAAATCCATTAACTGCATCTCCCGCACTGTCCCATATTTTCTCAGCTGTATCACCAACAGATTTCATCGTATCACCTACTACTTTCTTTGTACTATCCCAAACATCACCAGCAAATTCCACAACTTTATCTCCATATTTATCATATAGATAATCAAATCCCATTGACAATCCTACACCAGCAAGGAAACCAATCGGACCACCTACAGTACCTAAAGCTAATTGAATCAGGAGATGTCCACCTGTCTTCACTGCTGCATCTCCAAGTTCTTCACCACTTAACAATTGCCCTGCAAAGTCAATTGCCGCTCCTAATCCAAATGGTAATGCTTTCGCAAATTTAGCGCTCCCTAAGAATCCATCTAATTTATTCACTAACGGTATTACAGCATCTCCAATTTTCTCAATAGTTTCTCCCACCATTTTATTAACTGTAGATCCAGGTGCAGTTGATAGAAGTGCACTTAATCCATATTTCGTTAGTGTATTCCCAATCTGTGATTTTAAGCCATTGATTAAATATGGAACTTGATATGGAAGCATGTAAGAGGTGTAATATTCTGTCGCTAACTCAGACCATTTATCACTCAATTTTGAAGTGATACTTTCCTTAAAAAAATCTACAGACTTATTTTTTAGATCATCCAGAGAAATATTTATACCATTTTGTTTAAGGAAGTTAATAACACTATCTAAAGCTTCTTCACCAATTTCTCCTCTTTTATATGCCTCTGAAGCATCTGATATCATTTTTACAATGTCATTGATTTCTTTTTCAACATAATTCTTCAAAGCATTATTCACACTATCAGGAAGATCCCTTCCATAGCGTTTTCGATAAGCTTCGAGCGCTTTCACATCATCCTCAGATAGTTCTTTCCCATCTTTTATTTTCTCAAGAACTTTCTGATAGTCTTCATCAATCTTAGCTTTCTTATCCCACTCACCCTCGATATTCTTTGCCCATCCCAGAGTATGCGCAGAGTGCTTGGGAAAAGTACCACTAAAACTTGAAAACTCTGTTTCAATTTGACTTAAGCCCGTTTGGATATTTTGAGCTAAGTCATCAACTAAGCTACTACCTTCTCCTACTGAAAAAACTTCATTAGAACTTCCAGCAAATAGATTTAACTTGCGGAGCTTATCCATTTTTTCATTTCTTTGTTTTAGGAGATCATCCATACGATTTGAAAGACTACTTAAAGTGCTTGCACTTGTAGATTCGTCTCCAACCATTGCATTATACATCCCTCTAATGCTGTGAAGACTAGCTTCAAGACTACGAATTTCACTTTCAAGTACCTCTGAATCAAGATCCTCATCGCCAACCTCTGATTGATATTTTGATGGTAGCTTTGGAACAGCTTCGCTCACCAATTCTGTATACATGATAGCTCCCTTGAGCAAGGGAGTGATTACATTCATACCATATTGTTTACCACTATCATAGGCTGCCCCTTGCAAATCTCCTGCATTATCAAATGCTGATAATGCAGAAACTGCTTGATCGTAGGAGGCTATTCTAGTTTCTCCCACAGAAGCCATTGTCTGACCCTGCGTATCAGAAGATCCTAATACCATTTTTACCATATTAATTATTCGACTCCTGTTCTATCATTAATTTCTTTCGAGCATAGCAGAGCTCATCTAACTCTCTTTCCAACCGGTCTTCTTGTTTCTTGATTGAATCTTGTCGTTCCTCCGACCACGCTTCGACTAATGCACCTACACTGCCTATGTCCATTATCAAATCTTGATAAGTTTGATAATCTTTTGACGATAGAGGCAATTCTAAGATTTGTCGCAATGGAAGCAGACTTTGTCGATGCATTTCAAATAGTTCATTTTCTTTGCGAGTAACTTTCTTCTTCTCTAAACTTAGTTGATTTAGAAAATTATCCAGTTCTTTTGATTTATTATCGATTTCTTCTAATGTTAGTTTCTTCATTATTCCTCTTCTGAAAAATAGCTACTATTTGGAACAAATGTAGTGTTGTCCTTTGGAACTGCACTTGTTTGAGGTAGCGCAGAAGTATTGGCATCTATGTTTGCAGCAAGCTGACTATCCACTGCTACAAATTCAGCGGCTGTACTCTGTATCCGTGAAACAAATCCATTTAAAACCTCTGCAATAGAAGACGCGTACTCAGCTTCTTTAGGAATCTTCTCCGCAGCTGTACTATTTCCTGGATACTCACTCGATTGGTCTAGAACAACCTTATTTCCAGATATAATACTACTAGATGAGCTAGCGATTCCAGATGCAATAGAACTAGCTACTTCTTCTTTACTTTTTATTGGTGACATACAAATCCCTCCAAATTAGTCATTTTTAGTAATTTTTAATTTAACGGCTTGTTTACGATCATGCAGATAAACCTCATCCAACTCTAGTCGAGCTTCTCTATTATTATAAGGTTTATCTAAAAACATTTGATCCATTAAACGCATACCCAACATAACCCACTGCGCATTGGATTTAAGATATTTCGGAACTTCATGGATGTTATTTCCAATATATGAATACTCACCACCAATTACAAAATGCAATCCTACACGTAAAACCATTTTTTTGAATAAAAAGTCCAAATCTTTTTCTGACAGACCATGCTCAACAATTACTTTTATATTTGGCATAAAAATCAACCAATCAGAGTATAAGGCTCCTTCTAGTCGACGATTAACCTCAAATATTAATTGTTGAGCTATTTCAGAAATCTCTTTTTTACTACTAATATACGTTGACACTTTTTTTCACTATAAGACCTATATTCTTCCAATGGATCTACAAGCATCACTCTTAATTTCTTTCCAAAACAGAGTGATGTATTTAGTAAATGATGTGTTTGATTTTCTAATGACTCAGCAGAATCAGACAGATAAATCAAGCTTTTTAATTGATTAAACGAAATAGCAATACTCTGTACCATTTCAAACTCCAGACCAATCGGTAATTCATGGTTTTGTATCGCTTCTTGAGTTGTAGGCAGATTGAGAAATTCTTCCATTGTCAACTCCTCTGGCACCATCGGGATGGCACTTGGGCGTTGTCCTGTCCAGGCTTCTTGGAGGGAAGCGACTTCCTGACGTAGGTTGTTGAGAACTTGGGTGTCATTGGCTCCATAAACTGGGAGTGCCAGCTGGATGACATCCACCTCTTCACGCTTCATAAGGGCACGTCCCTTGATGTCTTCCATAGTCATAGCAAGTGGTGTAGAGCCCACGATTGCCCGCACTTCACCTGCTCATTTTGTGGCAGGCTCAACTGGTGCTTGAAGTTCGAATAGAGTTGAGCACGAAGGTTGGTTTGACGACCGGCTGTCATCAAGAGGTGAACCCCGATACTGAGACCTTCACGAGAGATACGCACCAAGAGCTTGAAGAGTTCCGCCTCATAGGCTTCTTCCTTGAAGGCCTCATAGCTATCTAAGAGGATGACAATAGCCGGCTCTTCCTGACCACTGGCCTGACGGTAGAGGTCTAAGGTCCCAACACCATAGTCCGCAAGGAGTTTCTTACGACGGTTAAGTTCTCTCTCCATGATTCGTACAAACTTAGAGATCTTCTCTGTTTGGTCCAAAAGCATGGTATCCGCCACCTGTGGAAGCTTGGACAATGGAGCCAAACCATTAGTACCAAAGTCCATCAAGTACATGGTAAGGGCCTTTGGACTGAATTTGCGAGCCAAGTCCATACCAGCTGTCTGAAGGAAGGTGGTCTTTCCTGTACCCGGACTTCCGTAGAGGAGGATATGACCATCCTTGGAGAGATTGATAGAGACAGCTTCCTGCTTCTGGGCCTGCGGGATATCCGCCATCCCCAAGAGGACAGAGAGTGGTTTCTCTTGTGTCCAGGCTACTGTCGGTTGCACTTCTTCCAGCTCGTCTAACGCGATGCGCTCTTTGAGCGGTGGTAACCATGGCTGTGGTACTGGAGGAATCTCTTGTTCTTCACACAAGAGCTGGATATGGTGCACTATCGCATCCAACTCTGTCGGAACTTCCTTGATTTCATCCACATCTTCTAAGCCTGATAGGTCTTCATTCAAGATCTCATATTGGCCCAATTCATTGATCAAGTAGATGGTATGATCTTCGATCCCCATATCGTCCTTGTCCGGCTGGTAATCTGCCCCTGACCAGGCTGACTGGAAGAGCTCATAGACTTCGTTATTCCCGACCTGTAGATAGGCACGTCCCGTCTGAGTAATCTCGGCTGCGTCCGGTGTATGAAGCATTTCATTGGAGTCCGAACGATCCGCCACCTTAAGGGCGATCTTGAAGCGTGAGTTAGACCAGATCTGGTCATCCACCACACCAGATGGTTTCTGAGTAGCTAGGATCAAGTGGACCCCGAGGGAACGTCCGACCCGAGCGATGGATACCAGCTCCTTGATAAAGTCTGGCTGGTTAACCTTGAGCTCCGCAAACTCATCTGAGATGAGAAAGAGATGAGGGAGCGGTTCTGTCGCTTCTCCGTTTTTAAATTTTTTCTGGTATTGATTGATATGGTTGACTTCAAACTCTCCAAAGAGTCGTTCACGACGATGGATCTCCGCATTGATCGAAGCCAGAGCCCGCATAGATTGGGCACCATCCAAGTTGGTAATCGTCCCCAAGAGATGGGGCAGATTTTTAAAGAGATTGGCCATCCCACCACCCTTGTAGTCAATCAGCAAGAAAGCCACATCATGAGGGTGGAAGTTAACAGCGAGGGACAGGATATTTTTTTGTAAATAGCAGAGCAGATAAACAAGCGAAATATAGAATTTTCAAGGTACTAGAAGAAAAATGTTTTTGTTCTATTATACCACATGAGAAACACCGTGAGAAGAAGAGAAATACAAAAGAAAACCACCTGAAATAAAATCAGGTGGTTCATGAAATTTTGCAGTTAGTTGAAGAAACTTTCAATCCAACCACTTATATTGTTTAACAATATTCCTAGCTGACCAATAAGTCCATCCATCTCCAAAGCTTTATTCTCATACTCATTAATTTTTATGAGTAATTCATCAATATTCTCGTCCATGGCCTTAATACTAGAATCAAAATATGAAATCAGATCACCTGCGGGTGTAACAAATTTCGTATCATGCAAATTTCCAGTCCAGGAATCATCATATTCATCTTTTTTAGAAGCTACAGCTTTTTTCTGCTTAACAAATTCACTTTTAATTTTCCGTAACTCGTCATATATTTCCTTGACTTTTTTTGCCTCTTCTAAATAACCTTCTTTTTTTGATTGAGCTGAACTAATCTGCGATTGAATTGCAGCTTGTTGACTAGCTTTTGACATCTATACCTCACCTCTTTAACAAATAAGCAAGCACTACAACAGCGTAGACCATGATTAACAATATAGCACTACCAATGCCCAACAATTTATAAAGTTTGTTGATCCCACAGTATCGTTCCACATAAGCCCTGTTTGGTTTTTCAGGATCATACCATACCGTCATCTTCGAATAGACTGGGAAATGCGTTCGCATTAAGTTATTAAACGATATAAAAGAATTACGATAAAAGGTTAGGGAATTTGCCAACATGTCCTCTCTTGTAAAGTTATCAGATGCACTTATAGGGCCCCATGGAAGCGAAACCGTTCTAATCATAAAATACCGTAATGGCTTGCTATAAGTAGTTCCGTTAACCGTATATTCAACAATCGGAGGATTCCCAGCCTGAAAATTACTATAGCCCACAACCGTTCCCTTAATAGACGATTTGGCAAGACGTATCATCTTTTTATCCCGAAAATAAAGGTAGAGATATGTACCAGATAAAAAGATCAAGGATAAAAGAATGACGATGGTAGCAAATAAAAATAAAATGGTTGCTGTTGTCACATTCAACTCCTATCTTATTCTACGCTCTTCACATCAGACATTGAAAGTGTCATCTTAGATGGATCTGACATCGAGTCAACAATCTCCAATTGTTCTGAGTTAAGTGGTAACAAAATTAACGTGGTTGTGTAAGAAGGTAGCTCACCACTATCCTTGATAGTATAACTAATCTTTTGATTATCAAAAATAGTTTTGCCTTCATAAGACCAGCTTAGTGAAAACTCCAAATCTTTTTTGATATCTACATCAGTTTTATTGACGAGCATTAGTGCTGCTCTACCATCTGAGACGGCTCCTGTAAAGTAGATAGCCATATTTCCCTTACTTCCAATTTCTGGATGTTCTTTGGTCAATTTTTTACCAAGTTCAATTAAATCCGACGTTTGACCTTCATATTGTGGTGCTACTACAAATTTCAATTTTCTCTCCTCCTTGACAATCGTCTCATTTTTATTAGCCCCTTTACCTTGAATCCCATTAGAGCAACCTCCAAGTATTAACAATAAAATTATAACAAACAGCTTCTTCATTTTTTCTCCTTTCTATTTAAAATCCAATGTAAAATAAGGTAACGTAATCTCTGCTTTCGCACCAAAAATAAATGAAAAATCGGCCTTCATAGTAACTGTATGAACATCAAGCCATCCTTGCCCTAGAACACTGTCATACTGTTTCTTAGTGCTCACCATAGCTGCAGCAGAGAATCCTTCATTAGCCTCTAAACCAACATTAGCTCCAATTAATGAATCTTGTGTCTCACTCTGTTCATTTTTAAAGAGTTTAAACCCTAAGTTTGCATCTGCTTTTACTCCCTTTGCTGAGAAATCAAACCCAAGCTGCGACTCATTCTCATCTGAATAGGCAGCAATTTCTGCTTTTGCTTCTGGACCAGTAACTTTAGCCTCAAAAAAAGCATTATCATCTAATATACCCGTATGTAGCTTCGTTTCTCCTGCTCCAAGTCCAACCTTTGTTTTGAATCCATTTTTCCCAACACTACTATCAGCTTCAGCATAGAGAAGTTTACTCTCCGTCACTACATTGAAATAGTCTCCAGCTTTGATCACTGTTTTATTTGATAATACATTTCCGTCTACATGTAGACTTTCCTGTCCGCTAGAAGTTTTAGATTCATATCTCCCGTTGATAGCATTATAATCCGTGTAAGCATAATAGTCCTTTCCCCATCCTTTTGCTAATTGTCCATTAGCTAATGAGAAATATGCTGTATCATATACATACGGATCCTTTTTTTGTCTTTCATCGAATACAGAAGCATTCCCTTCAATATACCAATTTTCCTGTTTCAACTTTTTAAACTTTGCTTCGTTATATTTTCCGCTAGGTGTAACATAATTATTTAAAATGTTTGTAATCATTTTATCTAATTTACTGATTGAAGTCAGGATACTTTCAGCACCTTTTGATAACTCATCATCTTTAGTTTTTAAAATCGTTGTTAACAGTTTCCAAATTTGTATCTATAGTAGAGAAGCCATCTGTTATGTTATTAGTATTGGTAGATTTAACAGAAATATATTCAGCAGCCTTAGATTCGTTACTAACTAAATCCTCTATATCTACAGAAACAGATTTCAAAAATTTCACCAAACGAAGTTTTTTATATCCTCCACTCTTGAGCTTGATACTTTACCCGTTTCGTTTGATTCAAAGTCTAAAAATCCCGTTTTTATATTTTTCAATATAATTTTTTTAAATCCTTACCTATTTGTAATAAAAATATAAGTTGCATTGACAGAATTATCTTGCATAAATGCTTTGTACTTTTTCTGCGCCTTGTCCTTTAAAAATTCAATGATTTAGTTAAAACTGTTAAAGATTTATTTACATTGTATAATTGAGTTTCTAAATTTGTGTAAGCCTTACTCCCTAGCGTTTCAATTGAACTTATCTTAGAATTATCTAATTTCATATCGTCCCTTTCCTATTGTACCAAAAATTAATCATTTTTTCCCAATTTTATTGCTACCTGATATCCATTCTCCGTGCAGTCCAATAAAAGAATCTAAAGCCATCCACTCAGATTTAATTACTTCCAAATTTTTAGCATCTTGCGCTAAAAGTTTCTTGTAATTTTTTTGTCACACTGCTTAATTTACTAATAATGTCATTCAACTGTGTAACCGTTTCTAACTCTAGACCATCTGTTTCAATACTCAATATATTATCTGAAACAGACTCTTTAGTTGATGTTAAAGCATCAATCTCTTTCTGAAATCCTTCTGGGTTAATTAATATTTGATCTGCCATTTCAATTCTCCTTTATTTATTACTATTTACTGTACAGAACAAACTTTCATCTAAAAACTTTTTGAAAGTAAGTATCTAATCTCATTCAAGGATTGATTTGTAACAGTAATATTATACCCGATATAGTCAATTTTTTTGATAACCATAATACTACAAATAACATAGAATATAGTTTAGGTCTTTCTTTTATTAAATAACTTGGCTGTTTTTTTGATTCTATCTATGTATGTAGTTAACGTTACATCATCGATTTTAGATAAATCAATTCTATTTATACCCGCAATATGAATTCCCATGTCTGCACAATCGATTAACAAAGTGGGATGCAAATCTCTGTAATGCTCTGATAAAATTTGGTAAACTAAAAATACATCCTCTGCTGAGAAAGACAGCATCCCATTATCACTTTGGTGGTTTGGATTTGAATGTATCAGTAAGTCTCTCTTTCCTTCTTCCTGAACCAATACTTCTTTAGCTACTATATCTTTCCCTGTTAGAGGAAAGAAAATAGATTTAGGGTTACAATCTTGTTTAGAAGCGGGAACTGTTTCCTTCAATAATTGACAGACTTTTTCATTGATATCTCCCAAAATAAACACTTTTCTCTCCATCGCTTCAAAAAGAACTTTTTGAGCAAAATTCACCTCATCCTGAGTCACTTTTTGAATCTGATTGAATAGTTCATACCTAGAAAACCGTTTGTTTTGTCCTAAAAACTCTAATATGGAGAGATTAAAAATATTAGGAAATTCCTTTTCCTTGGTTAAATACTCCTCTACAAATATCTTCTTCTTTTTCTTCAAATTCGTCTTCAGGATTAAACAATATAAACTGATTTAACTTTTTTTAAAATCTTCTATAATTTTTCTTAGAAGTGCTAACAAAAGATATAGTGCTATTCCCTGGATTAACTGAGATTTCTATAATTTTACCCAATTTTTTTCTTGAGCAAACTTCTTTTTATAAAATGCCAAAAAAATAGTATCGAGGCAGGATTAATTTGATAAATTTCATGATTGATTTGATAATGCTTTAATGAGAAACCAAAATTATAACCCAACGTTGTATAAATCCTATCTTTCGGATATTCAAAAGGTTGAATCAGTACATCATACTTCTTACTCATAATCTCCTCCTTTCATTAACTTCATTTTTTTGATAAAAATTTATCATCAACCATATAAGCAATCGAGTTTTTCCAAATGAGCTTCAGAATATTTTTACATTTGGGACATTAATGATTTTTTTGATCATTTAATCTCAACTCTACAATAGCATATTTAAGTTGTTTAATAAATTTAGAAACTACATTAAGACTATTTGATAATGAAGGAATAGTAGTAATAAAACTATACAGTCCTATTCTTGGGCCATTATTCAAGATATATAATATCTTTTCCGATAATAGTTCGTTCTCTTGAATTAACTCTTCAATTCCATCCCATATTACTACATATGGTTGACTAAGTCTCTCTCCTAAATCTATATTTTCACAAATCAAGTCGAAAATTTCTTCTATCTTATCTTTCCGGTCTAAATCTGAATTTATTCCACTTGAAATCTTATATTGCTCTTGCGATTTCGATACACTAAGAAGTGTAGTATCAAAACGAAGTTTAGAAAGGTTACATAAGATATGTCGAATCATATTGTTATTTTGCCATTCTTTCTCAAAAATATACAAAAGGTTCCCCTTAGATAAATCCCAACTTAGTGGCTCGACATTTTCTAAATCCAATCCTAGTGGTAGTTGCCCTTTTTCAAGTAATCTTAATACAGCTTCTCTGCTATAGAAGTCTTTCTCTGTCAACTCCTCTGGTACCATCGGAATGGCACTTGGGCGCTGTCCGGTCCAGGCTTCTTGGAGGGAAGCGACTGCTTGGCGCAGGTTGTTGAGGACTTGAGTATCATTGGCTCCATAAACTGGGAG
>BNJU01005061.1_pt1 | contig 133505 bp, 203 predicted proteins | sample 8539281 | NCBI WGS metagenome assembly BNJU01 (sample SAMD00202456, study PRJDB9452) | human saliva metagenome | isolation source: human saliva | place: Japan
TGGTCGCGGCGTCGACATCCTCGCGGACTGGCGTTCGTGGTGGCACTGGCCACCATCCCGGCAACGCGATCGTGAGTGTTGCTGACGTACCCTGGAGGCGGGCTGCTGGTCCGCCCATTGCCGCGAAAGCCTTGGCGAGGGTTTGCGGATTCGCCTGGAGCCACCGGTGCGGGTGCGCATGCAACTTCTTGGATAGTCACCTCGGGGGTGCCTATCCTGGGGCATGCTGCACTCATGGTGGTGGGCCAGCGTGTGCGGTATTTTCCACCACGATTCCAGTAGCATCCTGCCAGGCATTGTGCGCTGGGATGCGTGGCGCTGATCACTGGCGCTGTGGAACAACCCCTGGTGACCAAGAGCGTTGTGGACCCGATTTCTAAGGCTTCAGCAGGGCCATTGAGCGTGTGCGTCGCGGCGACGCCAGCGCCGCCGTCCGCATTTACGACGGCTCCGGAAAATCGGCGATACTCAAAGCAGGCTTCAACGAAATGATGCGTGGCCTGCGGGAACGCCAGCGCGTCCATGATTTGTTTGGGCGCTATGTCGGCGCAGAAGTCGCCAGCGCGCTGGAGGAACTGCCCACCCTCGGCGGTGAGGACCGCAACGTCGCCGTCCTGTTTTATCGATGTCATCGGTTCCCATCCGTCGTCAACCCACACCCCGGGACGTTGTCGCCGCGCTTAACGACTACGGCAGGTTGTTGCCGTGGTGCACCACAACAAAGGTTTCATCAACAAGTTCCAAGCGACGCCGCCCTCCCTGTTCGGCGCTCCTGCTCGCTTTCCGACGCCGCAGGGCCACGCCTCGCCGCCGCCCGCGAACCGCCAGAGCTCAAGGGACTCAAACTCTCGTGCATCAGCGTCGCCGCAGGTCACGTGGTGGCCAGGCATATCGGCGGTTCCGACCGGTTCGAATACACCGTCGTGGCGACGCCGTGAGACCAAAAGCCGCCCGCCTCACCCGAACTGGCCGGAGCACCCCTGGTCGGGTACTGGCTTCGCTGCCACACTCGGGAAGCAAAGCGAGCCGAACAAGCCCCGCTGGACCGTCCTGAAATCCGTAGAGCTGCGCGGACGCAAAGAAATGACCCAGCTCGCCCGGCCGATTCGCCCGACGCTGGCGGATGGGTCTTAGGCGAGCAGGGCAAGGGCACGACGGCGACCGTCTGCTCGTCGATACGCAGTAGAGCCTGTTATGCAGAACTATTTTTGTCCACAAGGCGATCACTATCTGCTCAGACAATGAAGATGTGAAACATCCTTATCGATCCCACTGTCGGAACAATTTCCTTCAAACGCTAAAACAGCACCATCGTAACGTTCGAAGATTAAGATCAACCTGCCATGTTCGCCCGCCTTCGTTCGCAGGTGAAAGTCCGCGCCTCGGCGGCTTGTCGCAGTGCGGACGCACAGTGTGCCAATGACTCAAATAATTGGCCGAAAATCTCCCCAGTACCTTTAACAGCACTCACAAGTGTAGTATGCGTGATACCTAGAAGGTTAGCTGCTGTTCCTGGATCAAAAAGCTGATGTTTAGGACTCCAAGTTCAATCAGGCAGGAAGGGAGCTTTCGGCGACACGCGAGGCACAGATCAGTGCAGATCTTAGTAAGCAAATCACGATATTTATCCGATGTTTTCTGCTAGTGATTTTGTCTGTATCGGCGGGTCGCTGCGTCAAGGATTTTTAGTGTAGGTAGTCGTGGTTGATGGTGCTGCTGCGCCATGCGGTTAACCACGATCGCAGTCGGGTCGTCGTGACCTCCACCTTGCTCCGGCATCTCTGTCGATAATTCGTGTGACAGCCTGCAATGGCCGCGCGTGGCACGCGAGGAAGGTCGCCAATCCCAGCAAACCCGTGGAACAGATGGCGGTGGCATGGTCAGAAAGCGAAAAATCACTATGCCAGCGATATCCGCTCGCGTTCAAACAGATCGCGGATAAACACAGTTGGCTAAGGTTCCTGCACGTTCAGCGAGACTCAAGGGCGCATCCTCAGCGAAATTATTCGCCCGCGCCAGAATATGTTGTGGTTCGCACTGGCGATGCAGAACCTGTGAGCAGAAAGGTGGTTGCCCACTTTATCGTCGATCAGCCTCCTCACCGTGTCCCAGACTGGGGATGGTTTTGCCACTCATCAACGCACACAACACCTTTTTGCTGTGAGCTGCCTTTTCGCGTCGGCCTCAACAACCTGCCTCACGCAACATCATCCAGCATCAAGACCACATCACTGCGAACTGTCGCCGTCTTAACACCTTTAGGGGCCATCAATCGCGTGCCTGATAAATCCTCGATCAGCTCGTCCGCTCATGAGTCAATATATCGAGTGAGATACACCTGCTTAGAATGTCGTTTCAGGGCACAAAATCTCCTTCAGGTGCACACCAAAGTATATTCTACATGCGGAAATATCGTTTTATTGACACGGCTGGAGCCGTTTCGTCAGGTTTTAGGAGCCGTTTCGTCGGGGTTTTAGGAGCCGTTTCGTCAGGCTTGCAGGGCTGACGTTGCCGGGTCAGCGCATCTTCCGTATTCTAGGCCAAACATTTTGAGCTTACAACTCATGCAAAGAAAACATAGGACGATTTTGGAGATCCAAGGTCTGTCGCCACTTCATCGCGCAGCAATTCTAAGCACGTATCACGCTTGCCAGCTGGGGAAAGAACGAAAACAATGCCCTGAAGAAAGTGACAAAGAAACCGCGCCCTCCACCATCCTGAAGTCGAATCTTGGCGGTCGATGATCCTGGCCGCTGGAGGGTTCGTCGGTGTCGTCGACAACAGCATCATCGCAATCGCAGTACCAAACATCGCATCCGATTTCGACGCGTCAGTCAGTGTTGTTCAATGGACAAGCGCCGGGTGCCTCTTAGCCATAGCCACCGTGATCCCTCACTGAGTTCACTCTGCCACCGGTATGGTGCCCAACACACATGGGTTATGAGCCTCGCGGTTTTTCACAGGCGCCACACGCTGGCCGCAGGTCTCATGGTCTCTTAGCTCGCTCATTGTGTATTTCGTGTAATCCAGGGGTTGGGTGGCGGCATGCTTTTCCTCTCATGAGACTTCTGGCCGTAGAAATCGCAGGCCAGTCTCCGAATGGGCAGGGTAATGGCGTGCCACGCAATCCCCGTCCAGATTGCCGATCGTCGGACCTGTCCTGGGTGGGATCATCATCGACCAGTCATCCTGGCGATGGGCACTGTGAGCCAGTGTTCGCTGCGCTGCTGGCATTAATCCCTGCTGCCCTGTGATTCAAACAGACTCACAGAGCACGACTCGGGTGGACTACTGGTCAATTCTCATGCTCATGCCAGCCATGACGGTCATACTGCTATTTCTAACGGGTGTCTTCATCAGATTTCTCGGTGCCCACCTTCGTGTTCCGGAATAGTCGCTGTTTGCCTGCTGTTTGCTTTCTTCAAACGCGCAAAAGTCCTCGACAAGAAGCGTAGGCTTCGGACTGACGTACTAAAGATCACGTCGCTTCAAGGCCACCACCTCATTGTGTTCATCAACAATTTTGGGATGATAGGAGTACATTCCTGATACCACTGATCATTGAGACTTCCAGCCCTATGAATCCGTACTCGCGGGTCTCTCACTGGCTCCGCGAAATGTCGGAATGCTACTAGCAGTCTTGTATGTTGGGAAGAAAATCGACATCTGGCGACCACGAAAACTCGTATTCGCGTTGACAGGTGTAGTATCGACTCTCGGGCTCGCCATCGTCGCAAACGACCTATCGGCACCCATCGCGTTGGCTCTGCTGCTTGCCCGTGGTGCAGCTTTGGCCTTTGCCGTCGCTCCAACGATGCTAACTCTTTACGCAGGGATTGCCGTACCGCGAAATGCGCCACCACTACAAACGCCATCGTCCAGCAGATTGCAGGGCATTCGGTGCTGCCTTTGCCGCCGTCTCCATTCAAGTCGCCGAGTCGGTACATCAGCGACCAAAGCTCGGCATTTGGCATAGTCTTTGCCGCTCTCGCGATCTAACTGCGGCCGCTCTCTTCTCTACTCGCGGACTGCCAACAAGAACAGCGATTAGGAGAGTCCATGCATGCCGAGGGCAACCGACACCAGTAAAGCCACCCCAAGCTGGCGAACAGGGTCTTAGATGCGAGGCAACAAAGACGCTCTACCAGGCCACTCAGCCAAAAGCGTAGGAAATTATAAAAATGTAATTTTTCGGGTCGGGCACAGTGTGAAAAATTTTCACTATTTTTGCTATCGACTTGAGTCATTGACCAAGCACTCACCCTATACCCCCGAGCAGGGTATCCATCCTGCTGTCCTCGTCGACAGGTCAGCGAGCTCACACTCATCAACGACGATGATTTCTCGCACCGCACGCGGCTTACGTAACAGAGGAATCATTGTGCATGGAATTCGCGGCGTTGGACAGTGCTCCTCAATGAAATTGCGCGTAAAGCTGAGGCTGCGGACTGGCTGACTGTGCGCATAGAAGCGGCAGCGATAAAGAACAACAAAGCATGTGCGAACTAGATTGGCTCATGAGACTAACTCGAAGCGCACGAAAAAGTGTGGTGTGAAAACGCTGGGCTTTAGCGTCCTGATATATTGCCGGTCATCAGCGCTTTCTCCACGACACTAAACTTCACCGGCATCTCTTTGAATACCGCCGTATCGGCGCTTTGAACGACGCTACCTCTTAGCCACCTTCTTGGCCGCTTTTTTTGTGGCTTTCTTAGTGGTCTTCTTCGTTGTCTTTTTCGCCGCCTTTTTGTTGCCTTCTTGGGGTTTTCGGCGTCTTTGGCGCGCCGCTCGGGCGCAGTTCGCAGGCTCCGGGCGTCGGTAAGCGTCTCGGGGGTGTCGCCGCGTCGGGCGACGCGTTGGTTTCGCCGTCGGTGACGTACGCGCAAAGCGCCCATCTTTTGATGACGCAGGCTTGCCGGAGACATCGTTGTTGCCGAGCACTCGGATCGCCTGCGCGCGCTGCGCCCTCGTCGTTTCGGCTCGGCGTAGATCGCCAGTGCCTCGTCGAGGTGATGGTGAGCAGTTGCGCTTCGCTGGCGAGCGACCGGGAATCGCTGCCTTTCTTAGGGTACGGCCCGTAGCGACCGTTCTGCGCAGTGATCACTTCCCCATCAGGCGCCACGCCGACTTCACGTGGCGAGGCTGGCAGCTGCAGCGCGTCATCCAGGTGACGGTGGAGGTCTCCATGGTGCTGCAACAACGATTGGCTTTCAGGTTTGAGAATTTCCTGAATAAGCTGTTCGAGGCGTTTTTCTTTTGCGCTATCGCCGTTTTGGTTTCCCAGTTTTTCGCCCGTTTACCTTCGGCGGCGCGCTGCGCGTCCTCGGCAGCCCGTTCCTCTACGATCTTTTTCTCCGGCAACTTCGGCGGCGCTTTCGTTTCGCATCGGTCACCACTTCGGTGACGTACGCGCCGTAGCGTCCTTCTTTGGCCACCACCATGCGCCCGTTCGCCGGGTTCACGCCCAGCTCCCTCCCACTTTGCGGCGTGGCGAACAACTTCTGCCACCTCAAGCGTCAGTTCGTCGGGGGTCACGCTGTCCGGCAGGTTGGCGCGCTGGTGCTCTGGTTCGCCGTTCTTATCGACGCCACCACGCTCTAGGTACGGACCGTACCGCCCCCGCTACGATGCTTCGCCCTTCGGCATCGTTGAACAGGTGCAGGGGAGTTGACCAACCGGGCGTCGATATGCTCCAGGTTATCGCGCAGCAGGGCTTTCAAACCGCGGTAGAGCCCACGGTTTCAGCGGTCGGTCGGGCATCAGCATTGCCGAAATAAAATCCGGTGAGCCAGTCGGTGCGGTCTTCATTGCCGGTGGCAATATCGTCGAAACTCGTCCTCCATGGAGGTGAAGTCGTAGTCCACTAATGACGCAAAGCTGGATTTCCATGCAGCACACTGCGAACGCCACCGCTGATGGCGCCAAAGCGTTGCCACGGGAGTACACGTAGCCACGGTCTTGGATGGTTTTGATAATGGAGGCGTAGGTGGAGGGGCGCCCAATGGAGTCTTCATTTTTCACCAGGCTGGCTTCGGTGTCAGCGAGCCGGAGGGTTGATGGGTGGCCATCGGCAGTGACGTCCTCGGCGGTCAGGGCGTCGCCAGCCGTCAGGCGTGGCAGGCGCTTTTTCGGCATTGTCGGCGACATCACGGCCGTCGAGTAGAGACCTCAACATAGGCACGAGGAATCCGGGAAAAGTGATGGTGCGTCCGGTTGCGGAGAATTCGCATTCCTCGCCAGTGCAGCAACACCATTAATGGTGACTTTCGCATGGACGTTCCCGCGCGTCAGCCATTTGCGAGGCCACGGTGCGCTGCCGATCAGCTCGTGAGAGCTTAATTCTTCCGCATCAAGCTGGCTGTGCAGCTGCCCCGGGGTGCAAAGGTCTCACCTGCCGGACGGATCGCCTCGTGGGCCTCCTGCGAGTTCTTCACCTTGCGCGTGTATTGCCTGGGGCATCAGCAACATATTCCGCGCCGATATAGCTCGCGTGCCTGTGCACGAGCAGCGCTGATGCCAGACTCGGACAGCGTTGTGAGTCTGTGCGCCATGGGTAATGTGCCCGTTTTTCGTACAGGCGCTGCGCGTGCGCATGGTGCGTTCGGAGGTGTAATGCGGTTTACGTCCCGCCTCCTGCTGCAGCGTGGAGGTCATAAACGCGGATACGGCTTGCGAGTGTAGGGCTTTCCTCCCACATTTGCCACGCTCATGGAGGCTTTGTGTAGGTTCTCAGCCAGCGCCTGAGCGGTGTCCGCGTTCAAGACAACGGCGTTGTTTTCAGTTCGCCTTTGTCGTTGAAGTCGCGCCCACGGCCACGCGCTGCTTGTCACGGCGGTCAACCGCGCGTTGAAGCGCCGTGGATTATCGCCATCGTCTTTTGCGGTGTCAACTCGGCAGTCAGGTCCCAGTGGGTGGCGTGTCGAAGGCCCATGCGTTCGCGCTCGCGCTCCACAATCACGCGGGTGGCCACAGATTGCGCGTCCAGCTGATAACCGCGGCGTGACTTTTCCACAGCGCCAGGGAAATTTCGTAGCCGTACAGGCGGTCTAGGATGCGGCAGGTTTCCTGCGCATCCACCAGGTTGTCGTCCAGCTCGCGGGTGTTTTCGGCAGCAACAGGGATCGCTGGTTTAGTGATCTCATTGAACACCATGCGCCGCACTGGAACTTTTGGCTTCAATACTTCCAGCAGGTGCCATGCGATGGCTTCGCCTTCGCGGTCGGGGTCTGTGGCCAGGGAAAAGCTCGTCAACGTCTTTGAGCTTGGCTTTCAAATCCGCGACTTTTTCTTTTTGTCCGGGCTGATCACGTACAGCGCAGTAAACTGGTCAACGTCCACGCCAGGCGTGCCGTACTTCCTTCTTGTATTTTGCTGGGACGTCGGCGGCACCACGGGGCAGGTCACGAATGTGACCCACAGACGCCTCAACAACGTAATCCGACCCCAGGTAGGGTGCGATTTTTTTGGCTTTTGTCGCTGATTCGACAATAACGAGGCGCCTGGTCCCTTTTGCTGCCACGGGTTGTACGTCCTTATATCGCGGTTTATTTCTTCGCGCCTGCCGTACACAGTTCTCAAGGGAAAGCTGTTCTAATGTTGCTAACGTGTCTCGCGTCCTGTCAAGCAGCATCCCCTACAGCAGCACCCCCAGTGTCGGGGTGTGTCTCTTAGAGGCGCGAACCTCTCTGCCTGCAGCCCTTTGGCCTTCACCGATCTCAAACTCAACTTGCTGATTTTCCACCAAGGTGCGGAAGCCGCTGCCCTGGATCTCAGGGTAGTGGACGAAAACGTCGTCGGAGCCGTCGGCTGGCGCGATGAAGCGAAGCCCTTCTCAGCGTTGAACCACTTCACGGTTCCTGCGCCGCCTTTAAAACCTTTTCTTGCTATCGAGACACTCCGCTTAGAGTATTGGGTTGATAATCAACAAGACCTAGTGTGTCACGTTTTTAGCGACACAGCGATAGTCCTATCCAATTTCACAGATTATTCACGAAATGAACCGCTTTTTGGCGAAAATCGCCTCTTTGATCTACCGAACGCCACCAGGGCACCTGCACTCACATGGTGACTCTCCCGGCGCGCCCTGCCCGCTACGCTGGTGGCCCGAGTGGGCGGTGGTCCCGACGTCGATAGCTCTATGGGCACCAGGCGGAGGCTGCGCAGCGCGCGTGGAACGGCGAACATGTGGTGTTGTACGGGTACCTCCTCGGGCAAGTCGCTGGCGTACCAGCTGCCAGTGATTACGACGCTGTTGAACGACCCACCGCCTGCGCGCTGTACATCACGCCCACGAGGCCCTGGGTTCGGACCCGGCTCACTTCCATTCGCCACGATGTTCGAGGCCGCGCCTTACGGCGACAGCACCTATCGACGCCCGCCGCCACATCCGTGATGCCGCGCGCTGGGTGTTCATGAATCCCGACATGCTGCACGATTCTTCTGAATCACAAGCAGTGAGCGGTTATTCCGCCACCTCACGTACGTGGTCGTTGATGAATGCCATGCCTACCGAGGCGTTTTCGGCGCGCGTGGCCTTAGTATTACGCCGTCTGCGTCGCATTGCCGCGCATTACGGCTCGCGCAACCTTTTTCTTCGCCTCCGCCACCTCCGCGGATCCCGCCGCTCATGCTTCCCGACTTCTCAGCCTTCCCGTCACCGCCGTCACTGACGACGCCTCCCCACTGGCGCCGCACCATCATGCTGTGGCGGCCTGATAAATCTGCGGTTGCCGACGCCGCTGGCTTCATGGCCACTTCCATCGCAGAAGGTGCCCGGACGCGGGTTTGTGCGCTCGGCGGCGGGCGAAATAGTGGCGCTGCGCTGTGCGGAAGAACTAGCGATGATGGGTCGCGATGACCTATCTCATCGTGTCGCCTCGTATCGCTCCGGCTACTTGCGGAGGATCGCCGCAAACTGGAGCGCATGCTCGATGGTGGGGAGCTCCTTGGTGTCGCCTCTACGAATGCTTTGGAATTGGGCATTGATGTGGGAGGGCTAGATACGGTGATAATTTCTAGCTATCCGGCACTGTCGCATCGTTTTGGCAGCAAGCGGGCACGTGCGGGACGTCGTGGTCAGGGTGCCTAGCTGCGTTTATTGCTCGGGATGATCCACTGGACACGTATCTGGTGACCACCGGGAGGCCCTTCTTGACCGCCCGCTTGAGCAGCACGTATTCGACCCGACTAATCCTTTTGTTCTGCGCACACATGCTGGCTGCAGCGGTAGAAATTCCTCTCACGGATGAAGACATTGCAGAATTTCATGCAGAAAAGGTTGTGGAAGAACTTGTTGCGGAAAAACTCTGCGCCACCGAAAACGGTGGTACGCCATGGAGGCACCAACAACGCTCCGAGGCGGTTCGGAGGTTTCCATTGTGGATTCCACCGATGGCAGACTGTTGGGAACCGGTGACCGGGCGAGAAGCTATGACGCAGACGCATCCGGGTGCGGTTTACCTGCACCAGGCGAATCGTTTGTCATTGATTCCCTTGATGACGACCTCGCCCTCGCCCAGAAGAGCCGAGTGGACTACCTATGCCGCACCACCAAAAACATCCGCATCCTGGACGGGTGGTGATTGGGTATCAACGTTGATGTCGAGAGTTACTGAGCAAGTCATCGGCTACACGCGGGATTCAGAGTTATTCCCCTCGACATGCCGCCGCAGGTGACTGAAAACACGCGCGGTAGTGTTCACGGCTTTTGGCAGTCCCGGCGCGCTGCGCGGCAGAGCATGCGGCGATTGGGCTGCTTCCGCTCTTCGCCATGTGACCGCTGGGATCTGGGCGGGTTGTCCCACAGTGTATGAGGGCATGCCGACAATATTTATCTACGACGGGCAGGGCGGCGCGGGTTTGTCGACTGCGGTTTCCGGCGGTTCAAAGGTGGATGACCGCAACATCGAGACGATTCGTTTGTGTGAGTGCGAGGTCAGGGTGTCGCTTCTGCGTACAGTCCCGAGGGTGCGGTAATAGTAACGAGCCGTTAGATAAGGCCGGGGCACTGGAACTTCTGGCGGATGTGATTAAGCGGCTCGGTTGATTCGTCGTTTGCGACGTTCCGCGATGCTTACTGCCCAGCGGCTGTCACGGTGCTTGATGGTGGGCGTCACTGGCCCTTGGGGCATGGTTGTCGCAGTGCTGCCGTCGGGCATGGTCCGAGCGACGGTGGCGTCCTTGCTGATAGTGGCGGTTACCATGCCATCGGTTTTGAGGTTATGGCAGTGGCGACACAGGCATTGGAGGTTGGCTGGCGCGGTGGCCCCGCCTTGGCCGTAGGGAACAACGTGGTCGATGTCACACACCTCGGCGCGTGCGCCACAGCCTGGGAAGCGGCAGCCACCATCGCGGCCTTTCACAAAGGCTTTCATTGCTTCAGGGATGCGGTAGGCAGGGGTATGCGCGTTGGCGTAGCAGTCAATGTCACGAGTGCGCGTCACCCGGTCAAGCCATTCTGCAGCAGCAGTGGCATCAAAGTATGGGTGCCGCCGAAGTTGACGGGCTGGTGGTTGTCTTTTGGCGCATAGAGGTTCAGCACGACAGTGGCTGTGGTTTGCTGGCGGATTAGCTGTAGTAGCGCTTGAGCTTGAGTGCAGTGTTCCCTAGCCGCTACGGATTTCAGGATCGCGTGCACCTCATGGCCTTCATCGGCGCGGAATGTGCGGGTGAGGGTTGATATGCCATCGAGGCTGATGCGACATATCGAGTTGTTCCTCGGATTCGCCAGGCGGAGCGTTCCGCTGCAGGGTGGATCTATCTGGGTGATAATCTCCCTTGATCTTTTCGGTGATGGTGCGTGCGGTGATGAGCACTTGTCGAGGCTTGGTGAGGGGTGAGCAGACAGTTATCTCTTCCTCCACAAGCGGAGAGCTCGTCTTTCCACTGAGACACTGAGGCATGTTCGATTGCCACCAAGCGGGCACGGTCAAGGTGCCTCATAGTTAAGAGCAAATTCACACAAGCGAGGCATGCGTTTGAGCTGATCTGCGATATAGAGGTTTGTGCGAATAACGCACCCTAGCCCCGTTCCACAACAAGGCAGCGGATAAAGATCCTCATCACTTCCTCCAAACCATCTGGGAACAGCGCCAACCAGTCGCAGAGGAAGTTGTAGTTGGTGCGCATGGACATACACGCGCACGGATCAGCGAGGATCGCAACACGTGTAATATGCTGTTGTTTCAGTCATATTTTTCCCCGAGATACTAAAAATTCTTTCCTAGCACCTACTCTACGCAAACCTCATCGCCTGCTAGCAACCAAAAAATAGGAAAAATTTTCGATAAACTTTACGCCGCTCCGCAAAGCACTCACCCTATACCGGCCCAGCCTTCGCTACGGCCTCCTGCCCACCGGACCGTGCCCGTATGGTCACATCCAGCCCGTCAACGGAGCATTCAACAACCGACGCGCCATTCACAACAGCCACCCTCTCAGCAGCCGAACATGCCATCCGCCCGTAGTAAGCGGCGTAGGCTCCAACCACGGCAGCGAGGTCGCTGGCAGTTTGGGCGCGATGCTTGTCACCACCATCCACCCAGCCACGCAATGGTAAGAAACACACTCACCAGCGCGGCGACAATCCCTGCAGTGGTAATGCTGCTCATGGTTTCTCAGCGGGTACACGGCCTCGGCCTCCATGGTGCCCAGCGGGCTGGGGACTTTTCGCCACTGCCCGCACCAGCTCACCATCGTGAGCAATATCGACAGTTCCCCGTGGTGGTGTGTACTCGGTGCCAATGGCGTGCGCCCTGGCGGCTGCACCGGCGGCGTCAACAGCAGCGATGTAGTCCGCCAGGGTCACTAATCCACTCATCGCATGGTGCCCCCACCAGCACCAACAGGCTGAGCGCTGGGCGGCTTCAATGGTGACGGATCCTGTGTCGTTCATTTAACGTCGGCTCAACGCATCCGTGATGATGCCCTGCAGAACCTCGCTGGTTCCGCCGCTGACCACCGGGTACAACGCACGCGGCGAGCGCCGCTGCAGCGCAGGCTGCCCAGCGCATATTCGATGGTGCTCATTCCGCGATCATCGCTATGAAATTGCTGAAGTTGCTGCAGCATTTTTACTCCTTTAGTTCAACATGGTTTGCCCCGAGGCTGATCACCGTTGGCGCCAGCCCCAGGATGAAAAATGCGGTAGGTAGCACACTGCGAGGGCGGGCAATGAGTACGCCTGCCCGTTCGGCGCTGCGGCGGTGGCCGCGTGCGCGGTGTCGTTACGAAGTTTGTCCACAATGCGTTTCGCACCCGTCGATAACGCGCCCCCGGAACGTTCGAGACATGGTGGCCAGTGCGGCGAGTTCCCCAACCCTTCGATGCCGCGCGTGGGTTCCCGCCGCCCAGCACCACCCCGATGGCAAGAAGGGCCTGTACGCTGCGCCATTGCTCGTTCTCACTGACGCTTGCCACCGCCGTAGCGGCGTGCGCAGTGCTGAGTCCCAGTGAATGCGGGCGGCGAACAACTCAATGTCAGCGCAATGTGCCAGGATGTCTGTGGGGCCCGTCACGCACGCGTATCGACGCCCTCCGCTCAATCCGCATTGACGGTGCCACCCCACCGTCGTAGCCAGCACGAGACAGGCTAGCTAGCAGCATCATGATGTCGCCTTCCCCATGATTCGTTGCGACCAGACAAAAACCAGCTGTGGTCAATCCGGTACCCGCCACCAGGAGGACTCCCCAGTGCCGCCCCGAGTAGAAAGTGCAGCGGATCCGCCCCCAACAGTCACCATGCCAATCCCCACAGCGGAAGAATGCTCAACACCATCGCTGTGGCCCTAGGCCCCTGCAGCGCAGCGCACGTCGCAGCAGCGTGGGTGAGCTGAGCGTCGATACGCCGTTGGGCGTTTTCGCACAGCGCCACCAGTGGAATGCCGTGCCGTGCTGCTGCCTTCCAGAGTTGCCCCACACGGACCAGGTCGGGGCAGGGAGGAACTGATAAGAACATTGGCATCATCGCCACCTCCAGCGGACCGGGCGGCGGCGACGCACGGCGTTGCGAAGCTCCGAAGGCGCATCAGGGCTGAGCGAATCAACCGCCACCCCAACGCGTGCGGCATGCCGTTCCCAGCGCGCAGGTCCCCGATCACGGACCCCAGGGACGTGCTGGTGTGAGCGTATCGCGGTGGCTCGGGCATGTTGGCGCGCGGTGCGGATCGCGAACGATAGTCCGACCACCAGCATCGCACTGGTATCAGGCTCGCAGCCCTTTCAGCAAGACCAGCAGCAACACGGCAAGCGCTGGTGTTTTCTTCCAGGTTTTTCGCTCCGTGATGCGATGCAGCGGCGCGGCATCGGGCACGACGGTGCGCCCGCGCATAGCAACAGCGGTCATGACGCAAGCTTCTCGAGAGCGGTTGTGGTCCAGGTCGGATTGCCACAGCACACGGGTGCGTACCGGGTTTCCTTCCAGTACCCAATCTGATGCAAAAATACGTCCGTGCGGGGTGCGTCGCATGGCCAGCACCACGCGGATGGCCGCCGCTGAGCTGAGAATGCAGTGCCCGCACGATCCAGCCACCGAGAGCGGCGAGGCTTCCACGCGCCGGGATTTCCATCAAAGATTGGCGTGGATAGTGCCGGCACCACCTTCGTGCCCAGTGTTGAGCGCGGCGAGCAGGTCCACCGCTACGCCCACGTATCTCACCGACAATGATGCGGTCGGGCCGCATACGCAAACCTGTTTCAACAGGTCCGACATGGTGATCTGGCCTGACCTTCCACATTGTTGTGCGAGACCAGGTTCACCACATGCGGGTGGGGCGGGTGCAGCTCAGGGTGTCTTCGATGCAGATGATGCGTTCGTTGTGCCCGATGGCAGTCAGCATGGCACCCAGCAACGTGGTTTTCCCGCTGCCAGTGCCGCCCACCACCAGGAAGGCTTTCTTGGATTCCACAATCCCCGTGGGGTGTCAGCAATATCAGCAGGCATGGTGCCGCGATCCACCAGACCGTCAAGCGTGGTCGCTGCCTGGCGAGAGCACACGCAGGGACAAGCAGGTACCACCATCCGCTGGCGGGCTGAGCAGGGCGTGAACACGAATGCTGCTGTCGTCATCCCGGCGGAGACGACCATCGGCAGCGAGGTTGCGCATCATCAAACGCCTGACACGCCACGGCGAGGCGGGTAGCCAGCTGGCGGACCTCATCATCGAATCAAAACGCAAGCCCCGCTTTCTGCAGACCTTGCCCGCGATCAGACAGATACTGTCGGCCCGTTGACCACCACGTCCGTCACCCCTCTATTGCCAGCGCGCTCCAAAATCCCTGCCCCCGTCGAGATCGTTGCGAAGTTTGCATGCACCCCAACACATCAACATCGCTGATCACCCCGCTTCTTCCCGCACCAACTGCGCAATATCAGCGGCCGCCGCGCCGGGAGCATTCCGCCAGCCTGCGCTGCGCTTTCTCCACCAGCGCCTCGTACGTTGAGCTCATCCATCACATCAGTGCCACCTTGGTCAGCGGCCGGGGAATGCTGTGCAATCGCCAGGTTTCCACGGTTTTAGCCAGTGCCCGCGGCAGCATTCCTCCCCGATGGGCAGCTGGGTGCAGCGTTCCACCTCGTCCGCGTCCATGCCCGACCATCCCCGATGCCTCAGCACCCCGATCGAGGTGGATACGCTGAGCTTTCAGTTGTGCCGCCAGGTGGTACGCCGCTACGTGCCGAACCTCAGCAGGAATGACCAGCGCCACCGGATCACATAAACCCAGAACAGCGCGTCGCGGGTATCCACCACCACAAGATTGTCGCCTGTTTGCGCACATTCCACAGCGGAACTGACCGCGCCGGGTCGAGCGAAAACCATCAGCCATGGTGGTACGTGCGCTGGTCAGCACAGCCACCTCGCTTTTGGTATGTGGCGCGCCTGCGCAGATCCGATGCCCGACGAAAGCCGTCAGCGAGGTTCAGGTCCTGCCACCGCGCGCCGGGCGTGTTTTCAATTCAGCAGGAGGTCGGCGGCACCGCCGTGAGCACTGGCATCGATCAGCAGGGCGGGTGCCGGTCAGGGCAATGCTGGCGGCGAGGACGCTGGTTCAGCACCGCCGCACACGCCCGATGACTCCGATGGTGCGAGCGGTGCCGCGTGCCGGTTGTGACGCCCCAGCGTCGCGAGCAGTTCCGGCGCCTGCGCGGGCAAGGAAAACGCGATGCTCAGCGTGGCATTCCATGGCGCGTCGCCGATCACAGGTCGGGTCCAGCCCAGGAAGAACACGCGGTCACGGCGTTCGCGGTGAATACGGCGGCGGTGGCGGCGTCAACAAGCACGGCTGAGGCGCTGCTGACGCCCGCACAACCTCCGCAGCACACGTTTCCACCACTGGCCGCCCCGTGGCTGCTGCAACGTGCGCCAGCTGGATGCAGAACCGGATCCTCAACAGCTTACCACGATGGCTTCTTGCTGTACACCTGACTGCGCTTCATGCTGCGCTTGCTGGGGCGTGCCCGGCAATGACGCATACGTTGTGGATAACTCATCTGGGAAGCAATGCTTGCTGGATAACGTTCTACAAGCCAGCAATTTTCTGGCTATGGCGACGCGAAACGAACGCTTCCCCGTGGTTTCTCCACGCTCTAGGGCTTCCGGGAACTGCGGCAACTGCTCGTCCACCGGCGGTGAGATCCACTCCGAACATCGCCACGCCACTGCCTCCAGCGACCATGCCAGGAGTCCGTGCCGTCTGCAGGGTGTTCGGCTAGCCAGGCACCAACGTTGAACCAGCTGCGGTTTTGTTTTCCAGCCAGAGTGCCCAGCGTGCCGATCTCCCATCCGGTGCCTGCAGGCGTACCTCTGGCCAGGCGACCGCCACTGCGGAGCACACGAAAAGCCCTGGGTGGTGGCGTCGCCGCCCACCGGGTCAACAACAATGTCATGGGTGCCGTCGAGAATGTCGCGCAATTCACTTCGCAGGTGGCGGTTCGGTACCCGGATTTGAGGCTAAGGCTTGTTTTTCCGGGGGTACCGACGACGCGTGACACGGTCCCGCAAAGCCCGGACCACCTGCTGGAACTGCAGGCCAATCCCCCAACCCCGGCGTTGACCAGCAGCGATTCGCCTTCGGCGAGGCGCGCGACGTCGTCAGGCGGTGCGCGGTCACAGTGTTGATGGGCACCACCGCCGCGGGTCATGATCCAGCTTCTGGGGATGGGGGCGACCGGCGTTGCTGGGGTGCACACAACCTCGGAGGCCCCGGCAGCTGGAAGGATTGCGGCGACCAGCTGCCCTTCGGCCGGGTGATTCACGCCCTCACCAGGCACCGGACGGTGCCCGAAACCTCAGGCCGGGAACGAAGTCCGGGTTCGAGGCATATTTAATAGTCAGGGGCATCAATAAGCCCCAGTCCAGCGGTATGAACCGTGATGCTTACCTGCCCAGGTTTCCGGTGTCGGTTCTGGTTTCTGCACATGCAGGCCACCATTATTCACTGTGTAGGCTACACATTTCCTCCTATATCAGTGAGGCTTACATGGGACAGTATGCTGACATAAAGTGCGCAGACTGGTCAAGCGAATCTGGGGATGAAAATACTTTATGCAAACCTGTTGCACTAACGGCGTTCAACCTTTAAAGTAAAGAAGGCAGAGCGCGTTATCCCTGCTAGATAATACTTTTCCCCACCTGCTCCTGCATCAAAGGACGGTCCGCGTCTCGGGGGGTGTGGCGCGGACCGTCATCACCCGGTTTCGGGGGTGAACAGGGGCAGGCCACACTGTATATCGGGAGGCCTTGCGAAATCCATTATAGCACACGATTTTAAGTAGCGCAACTCCGACTTCTACCACACGTTTTGTCTGGGTGTCGCTAGACTGGGCGCTGTGAAGAAAGCAGATCAGTCAGCCTCCCGCGTCGCGGCGTTTTTGATCTGGACAGACAATTATCGCCACTTCCTCAGCATTTGCCTTCGGCCAGGGTTCGTGAACAACGGACTCATCACGCCTGTAGAGGCGCTACAGCTCAGCATGGCCAAAGCAATGTATATGTTCGCCGGGCACACCAGTGATCAGATGGATTCAACACGCGACCAGCTAGCCACCATGGTCGCCGGGTGGGATGTCGAGCAGGTCCGCACCATTGGCGAGGAAACCCTTCACAACGTGGTGACTCCCACCATCTACGCGGAGGCCCGCGATCTGATCAAAACACACCACGAACAGGGCCACGAAGTGATCATTATTTCCGCCTCCGCCACAGACTTGGTGGAACCCATCGCCCAGAACTCAGGGGTGGACCGCACTGTGGGCAGTCAGCTCGGTATAAAAAGATGGAAAATACACCGGCAGGTGCTGTTTTACTGCAAAGGGCCCGCAAAGGCTGAGGCCATTAATGCACTGGCCAAAGAACGGAACTATGACCTCAGCAAAAGCTTCGCCTATTCGGACTCCGCCACGGACCTGCCCATGCTGGAAGCCGTGGGACATGCCGTAGCTGTCAATCCCGATCGTGCTCTCAAGAAGGAGGCACTGGCACGGGGTGGGACATTCAGCTAAAAACCAGAACCCCTGTTTCAAACTCGGGACATGGGCATTGGCGCAGGCGCTGGTCGCGGGCATTGCCGCCGTCACCGTTGGCGGGTGGTGGCTTGCCCGCCGAGCCAGTCCAGCTTAAACAGCGCCGCTATCCCTCGGCCTCTTCAGCCCCCAACTTCCCAGGCGCGCAGCGAAAACCGGATCTTTGGGATCGTCCTTGGTGGCGGTGTAGGTACGTTTTCGGGACGGCCAACCCTCGCGGATCAAAAGCCGTCATCACAGCCGTCACGCGGGACGCCACACGCTAATACTGCCGCTGCGGTGGCCAAAAAGAAATTCCCGCTTCAAGTTCCATGTGCACAAAAACCGGAGTAGCCCGGCACGAGATGGGCAGGACCAACAATGAGTTGCGCGAGCGTCGATGAGCGTGAGGCACCGGAGGTGGGGTACCGGAGCCGCAAGGAGGGCATCGAGACGCGCGAGCACCTGCAGCGGCGCGCGTTGGAAGGTGCGGGCAGTGGCTTGCAGCTGGGCGGGCGCGAGGAGACTGTGAGCGCTGACCTCCGCATCCTCACTACCCCCGCTGAGGGAGAGCGGACAGGCGGCACCGGACCGCCGATTCGGGACTTAGCGATCTCCGAGCGGCGCAGATTCACGGGGCGTCGATGCACAGCGGCAATCGCAGCTGACGCGCGTGCTCCGCATCCGCTACCCCTGCCACAGTGGCCAAAGCGTCAGGGGTGCGCAAAAGGGACGCGAACCGAGGATACTCTTGGTGATAAGTTCACATAACACTGAAAATCGTGGCACGATTGGCTGTAGATTCAATTCGCTGGTTTTTGGAGGTTACGCACCGTGAGACGCACAAACGGACTATTCACTGATGGATCTGGCCCTACGCTCCGCGCGCAGATTCCATCCCTTAACAGATTCGGATGCTTACACCGCAGAAAACGGGTCTGTGGCGACCTGGTCAGCGATGCCACCGCCAAATGTCAGCCTGGTCCGCGCCGAAGTGGGTTGGCCAAGGCAGAGTCGCCACGGAAGTGAAAAAGGGTGTCGCGGCGGCCTGTTCGGCGTAGCTGGCATATTGCGCTGTATAGCTCATTCTTCTTTTTCTTCTTCGTCGCGGAGGTGCTGAACATTTGGTTGCAGCGCTGGGCTGCGTTCCTCATTGTGTTCATCATCATGCTGGTTCTTGCAGGCTTGTTCGCCCTGTTCGGCTGGAGAAAGGTCAAAGAAAGATCGGCATGCCTAAAGACCATCGAATCGGTCACGGGCTGCGACAACTCATCGGCAAGGGATCTAAAGCCATTGATGCCCCCGACGGTGGGATGTAGTAGCTAATTGGGTTCCCTCTCCCCTCTGAAGTTGCTGTGAAGGCCCTTTTTAGTCACGAGTTCGTACGCCCGTGGTGTCCGGCTCACGCCGCCACTGCTGGCGACCCGCAGACCCTGGTTCTCCTCCTCCACGACCACACCAGGGGCTGGTTTGATTGTTCCTCCATTTCCCCGCTCGCGGCGGCTGGGATTCCACGTTGCGGCATTGGACGTGCGAGGGATTTCGGCATGTCCGACAAACCCCCATCAGGCTATGGCATCCGCTATGCCGTGGGGATGTCGCGAGTATCCAGTCTCTGGGTCTAGCGCGCCCATCGTTGGCTGTGGGTCCCGGGGTGCCGTCGCGTGGACACTCGCCGCAAAACACCTAGGCACACTTTGTCGCTCACTGGTATGTGCCGGCGCCCCTCCGACTATCGGCAACTCCAGCGCACGCGCCCTGGCTGTTACTTCTCGACGCCCGCCCTTCGTACCCCCACTCCACAGGCTCCGCAGCCTCACCCACCCAGTTTCCACCACACAGGTGTTTGCCCAAGCTGCCGACCTGCGCACCAAAGGTGCTGACATTGCCATGTTGATGATGCCATGCGCGAAACGCCGACTCCGGTCCGCACGTTTGCCGCTGATGGCAGAGACCATCACCGTCCAACACTGTGATTCATGGCGATGGTATGCTCTGCCCGCATTTCCTGGAGTTCGCCGCCCGGCGCGTCCGCGGAGAGTCAGTGTCAGTCAGCCATATTCGAGACAAAACACTTCCTCCCGTGGAAAAACCCGAGATTTGTGGCCTCGCTGCTGACCTTTGTGGGCTGGCAGCCACACAGTTTTCGGGTATTCACGGGGTCAGCAAGCTTAGTGATGTCCCCAATCTTGCCCCTGCACGTCGGCTGCAGTGAGGACGTATCCGGTGTCCGTGTTGTCGGTAGCGGCACCACACACCACCAGAACGTTGCCATTGACGTACCGTCAGACGCCGGGTGCCTTGGCGAATGGAGCCGCGCACGGTGTAGCGCCTCGCGATCCACCGCCCGCTGGCGTAGATCGTTTGGTCCGTTGATGGTGATCTTGTCGCGGACCCTGGCGGGAGCAGCCTCAAAGGGACCGGAAGCGAGAATCCCATGACGATGGCATCATCGCCGGAGGACGCTACCTCGGGCGCGCGGGAAGTGCGGGAAGGTCTAGACCAGGGCTGCGGAGAACCGCGATATCTTCCGGCCGGGTCGTAAAACACCACGCTCGCTTCTTTAACGCTGAGCGCCGTGTCAGTGCACGGTGTCAGTACCTGCGACGACGTGGGCGTTGGTGATCACCATGTCGGGGGCCGCCACAAGCCGGACCCCATGAGTCGGCAGCGGCACTGCTGGGCGTCGCCAAGGATGTGGATGACGGACGGCCGCGGTTGTTCACTAGGGCAGCGTTGTCGCGCTGATGACGGGCGCTTCGACTTCACGGGTGACGTGGTCTTTAAACGGCGAAATGAGCGGTGGCAACCCACTTTCGTTGAGCATGGCCGAGATTTTCGCAGGCAATTGCCCCCGTAGAAGCTGGGGTGAGTATCACGAACCCCAGAATGTGGGATTGCCGCACCAGCAGGCAACGGCGGACGTCCCACCAGTGGCCAGCAGGATGGCCACAAGCCACGCAACGATGAGGTGTGCGGCCTGGAACTTTACTGCCCCGATGGTCCGAGTCGATACGCTGGGCGCTTTTTGAGCCGCATGTTGTCCGCACCCCGGCTGCGCAGGCCACCAACAAGGTTACCCATGCCCACCAGCAGCACCACTGTGCCCAGTCCCAGAAGAAACGGGCGGTGCTGTCGGTGAAGTCCCATGATTTTGAGGCCAATCCGGCACCACAGATGAGTCAAAGCCACACCGATGGTACTGAGCGCGCGAGGCGAGCGCCTTGCCGCCAGCCGCCCACAGGGCGAGTAGAAGTGCGATGACGTGCAGGCCGTCGGTCAAAACGCCTGGGTTGTGGGTCACTATGTTTCCTCGTGTGCGTGGTAGCTATTTACGGTGAGCTACCTCAGTCGTTCGTGTGCGCGATTGTGTGCCAGGGTTGTTTGGAATCGTGCACCGTGTCTCGGTCCATTCTTCCTCCCAGCGGCTTGGTGTGGGGCGCCTCAGGAGACCACCGGTGAATCCCCAGATGATGTGGTCATTGATACGGAACGCGGTACCGCTCCGTATTCCACCCTACTGTGATTCGGTTGGCAGGGTCGATGAGCTGATAAACCGGCACGTCAAATACAGCATCGGCTTCCTCGGGCTGACCACCCCATTCATGCGTATGCCAGTGTCCGGAGCAGGGTGAACAGGGTAGCCACTGGCGAGGATATGCACTTCACTGAGCTGCGCGAGGGGTGACGTGTGCGATCTAGCCGGTTTCCTCCCAGGCTTCCCCTAAGGGCGCAGTCCACGATGTTGGCATCAGTGGGGTCAGGCGACCGCCGGGAAGGCGATCTGCCCAGAATGTGAACGCATGGAGGGTGAGCGGTGGGTGAGCAGCACCGCGGCGTCGTTGAGGCAGGGTGGCACTGGTTTCAGTGCCGGAAAACACATGAGCACGGCGGCTTGTTTGGCTGCGGTAGTGGGCGGGCGCTGTTCCGTGGTGCGGACGGTATCCACGGGTCGATGCATCCAGACGGGTGCCGCCTCGAGGTTCAGGCTGGTGTTACTCCGGGTGAGTCGTGATTCATGCGAGTGCCTTGTTCACAGCGTCTTCCTTCCTCAATGCTGCCGAATGCTTCCAGTGTAGGTGGCTCGGACCTGACCGTCTTTATCAATGACAACTGTAATGGGCACTACGCTGGGAAGGCTGTATTTGCAGCGAAGATGTTACGATCATCCTGGTAGCTGGGCAAAAGAAATATCCAGCTCATTAAGCATGCGCGGCACCGTTGGCTGCATTGGTATCGGCGTGTACACCCACCGTTGAGGTCTGGATGAGTGGCGGCGAGGGTGTCAAAAAGCGGCAGTTCCGTGCGGCACGGCTCGCCCACGCCCACACATTCACGACGGTCGCGCGGGGTTCAGCGTCCCCAAACTCTCCACCAAGACTGCGAAATCCACCCGCCCACCTGCCGGGTTGCGGGCGGTTCAGGCGCGCCTGAATGGCTTGCTCCACCTTGTCGCGCCTCCTGCCCGCCGTTGACCGATTGCAGCATCGAGCACCACAGCCACCAGCATCGCAGCGATTACCACCACGCCACGAAAAACCACGTGAGGTTAGTTTTCATCGTTTACTCCAGCCATGTGAAAACAAATGTTCTCTGTCTGGACTTTTTACCAGAGCAGAGCTAACGGTATTTCTGTTGGTCCGACTTTTTCCATATGAGGGCGTTGTTTGGCCAGAAAACACACGCCGCATGCAGCCTTTCTGCTATGGCACACGCGGCGACCGATGGAAGATACTGATGAGAGAAAAGCGTCCATTCCCGCTTCTCTATGAGCTGTTCAGGGCGATGCTCCACTTTTACTGGGTCTTTGTCATGCGTCAAACCCAGTCGCCTCACGATCCTGCCAAGTGCGTGTCACCGTCAGACCAGGGATACCAAAGGCGTTGCCCAGCACCACGTTTGCCGTTTTCCTGCCCACCCCAGGAGCTTCACCAGATCCTCAACCGTGGGGTACTTCACCAAAATCCTCGTCGAGCATCGCCCCAAACCAATGAGATTTTTGCCTTCGCCCAGAAAAGCCAGTTGAGCGGATGTACGTTTCCAGTTCCTCCGGGTCAGCGTGGGCATAGTCAGCTGCTGTGGGGTATCAGCTCAAACAAGGCCGAGGTAACCTGATTCACCCGCACGTCGGTGCATTGCGCACTCAGTACTGTTGCCACAATCAATTCAAGGGCGTTGGTAAAAATTCAGCTCGGCGTGCGTTTGGGTAAGCCTCCGCCGGGATGCGGTTGATGCGCCGCGCCCTGCGTTTGAGCGCCAGAGATGTCTCCATGCCTTTTTACTGTAGCGAGCAGCCTCAGCACGGTATTATTGTGTGCATGACTGCAGCACTATGCCTTCTCACACCTGTTATTTTTGGCGGTTTTGCTATGCAGATGGAACGTTTTGAAGCCTTCAGCACTCGCAGCTCACTTCCCGCCAGCAACGAACCGAAAAAGCAGAAAAGTAAACACACTTCCCCACTGCTCCTATGCGGGTTCTCGATCAAGCACCGAACAGGGTCACTTTAACTCCTGCAAAGTGACAAGAACATAGTAGAGTGTCTTAGAGGCACAATTTCTAAAGATATTTTCGGCCATCAAAACCATTTGCCTCGCGTAATTCCGCCGGACGCCACCCATGGTCGAGGCCGAGATATGAGACATGTTTCATATGCTGACTAAGGGTATCAGTGGAAGCAGTTCAGGAAATCTATCGCAGGGCTGGCATTTTTCGAGGCGTCGATCCCGTGGCCGTGGGCAGCCCTGATCAACAATTGGAAACCGTAAGGTTCCCGCGCGGCGCAACAATCTTTGAAGAAGGCGATCCTGGTGATCGCCTACGCATCATCACCTCCGGCAGGTAAAACTCGCCCGCCACGCCCCGACGGCCGTGAAAACCTCCTCACAGTGATGGGTCCCTCCGACATGTTCGGCGAATTATCCATCTTTGACCCAGGCCCCCCACTTCCTCCGCCGTGTGCGTGACCGAAGTGCACGCCACCATGAACTCGGACGTGCTGCGCACCTGGATCTCAGAACACCCGGAAATTTCAGACAACTTCTGCGTGTGTTGGCACGCCGACTGCGCCACGCAACGCCTCGCTCGCTGACTTGATCTTCACTGATGTGCGGTCGTGTGGCAAAAACGCTGCTGCAACTGGCCGATCGCTTTGGCGCAGGAAAGCGGGCGCACTACGCGTGAATCACGACCTCACACAAGAGGAAATAGCACAGCTGGTGGGTGCCTCCCGTGAAACGGTCAACAGAGGCACTGGCAGCGTTCGCCCATCGTCGGGTGGATTCGCCTGGAAGGAAAATCAGTGTTGATCTGCGACACTGAACACCTTGCCAAGCGAGCCCGCTAAACCCCGCTACCTTGTCCAGGTAGCGGACTGTCCTCTGTGGACTGCTCTGCTGCTCCACGCAGCACTGGGATCCACATCGGTGTAAACTTCATCCACAATCTGCTTGAGTGTGGCATCGTGACCGAGTTTCTCTCGCGCTGCCTGCGCCAGCGCGAACGTTGCTCGCGGCGGTCAAGATACTTACGGGCCGGGCGACAAATCCTCATGTTCTGGGCCATGCGCGGGCAGCAGCATCACGCCCTGCACGATCTTCCAGCATGTGGAGGTGTCAAGATACGCACCTGGGTCACCATCTGTTTCCGGAAATCATGGTTGTGTCTGCCAGCAATCGTGTCGCCAGTGATAATGCCCTCTAGCGTGGAATCATGGGCACCCACTCCACACGAAAAAGCACGCCGAATCAGAGGTATGCCCTGGGTGTGCACCACTTTCAATCTGAGGCGTGACCCCCTCAAGCGTAATAATCTCCCCGTCCACTGGTGGTTCCGCACCCCGACAGTAGGTAGGATCAAACCCCGCACCGCGCCCCTGTGAGTTGGCGGAAACGATCAATCGAATCAGCATGATCTTGATGCCGGTGTGTAATCAGCACCAAAGCAACCTCTTCGGCTTTGTTGTGCACAATGTTGAGGTGCCCTTCATCGTCAGGACCCGGGTCAATCACAATACTGCGTGAATCCTCCGGCGCCCAATGACCCACGTATTTGTACCATCTAAAGAGCTATAACTGGGATTGGCGCATAATACTACTGCTGCGGACTGTGTTACTGGCCGCAGCTGATTAACAGGGGTGCTTCATGCACACTAGCTTAATGCAATCCGTTCTCGTGTGCGGCAATGAGCAATTTGTGCCCAGGTTAGTGGGCAATCTCACAACAAGTTCCACCTCAACAGGTGAACTCAACGGTAATTCGGCCCTCCCTGCGGATCGCATGTGCTCCCGCATCGCCGAAAAATTTCGCCGACAAGATGCGAAGCACCGTTGACCACAGCTGGCTGGCCGGTAAACCCCTCGGCTGAGGCCACGAATCCCACGATCTTGAGTACCCGCGTCACCGCGTCGATCCCCACCAAAGCATCCACAGCGGCAAGCGCGTTCAACACCGCTGGCGCGCATAGGTAGCAGCATCTTCTGGAGAAATCTCGCCAACCTTGCCAGTGGCGGGAGAACGCCGTCAACGAAGGGCGGCTGGCCGGACGTCACACCTGATTACCCACCTGCAGAGCGGGAACGCAGAGCGGCTACAGGGCAGCGACGTCGGAAGCGTAATCCCCAGCTCAGCGAGCCTAGTACTGTGCGTAGTTTTTCTCCCGCGGAAAGGCGACCAGATTCTCTGGAGTTGGCCCCGGCATCACCGTGACCAGTTCCCAGCCATCCTCACCCCAGGTGTCAGGTTGCTTCGTGGCGTGAGTTAGTAGCGGTACGGTAGCGTATTCCCATTGTGTATGACTCATGAAGTCACTGTACCTACCCTATCCGTGGGCAGGGCGTTGTGTTCATTGCGCTTATTAAATCCCGATCAGTTCCCACCGGCGGCAGGTAGGCCGCCCAATCTATAATGTCAGGGATTTTTCCGCAACGGCGCCCGGCGCTGTCGCTCAGTGAGCCACCCCAAACTCCAAATTCTACACGGTTGTCCAGCGCATCCGCGCGACATTGGAGAAGCACAGGGGCAATGTCGACAAAGTGCAGCAGCCCGGCGTTGCTCTGCCCCGGACAAACAGGGCGTCAGGATCCCCGTTCGACACTCGGCGGGTAACCCATTCACCACGCTCCAACGACGCCGTTTTGCGCGCTGTTCCGCAGGCATATGAGTTGCGCTGGGAGATCGGTGATGAGTGAGGTTGTCATTCTCTCAGTCTCCTGGTGGGTGCCTTTCAGATACATTTGTAAGTCTATTCACTTGGGTGGTCCTATGTCGAATGTGTCACACAGGCCGGGGTTACTTTTGGTTTCCTCCGGCAGAATGTGCGTAGGGTGAAGGGTGTCCTTGATGAAATCTCTGACAAACGTCTGCGCCGCCGATGCTTGCCGCCGGCGTAGCTAGTCCGCTCAGCCTAGCCCCGTTAGCTGGTCTTTCCGGAATGGCACTGGCCAAAACCCAGGAAACCATGACAGCAAACCTGACCGACCTCGCAACGGCGTGCCCTACGGTGACCACAGTCACAGACAATGCGAAGCTCCCCCATTGCGTGGTTATACAACCAGCGACGTATCAGCGTCGAGGGTGACCGAATATCACCAGTGATGAAGCAAGCCATTATCAGCATCGAAGATCGCCGCTCTACGAGCACAAAGGCGTGGACTGGCAAGGAACCATCCGAGCCATGGCCGCCAACATGTTCTCCGGTGCCGTGGAACGGGGTGCATCCACCATCGACCAGCGGTATGTGAAGAACTACCTGCTTCTGGTTGATGCCAAAAGACGAGTCCGAGCAGATCGCCGCCACCGAGACGAGCTATGCGCGCAAAAATACGTGAAATGCGCATGGCATCGGACCTGGAGGGCGACTGAGTAAGGACGAAATTCTGACGCTATCTCAACATTGTGCCGTTCGGCGGCGCGTTTGGCGATTAGGTCCGCTGCAAAAAACCTGCGGCATCTCCGCCAAGGACCTCAATGTGCCTCAATCATGCGATGCTCGCGGGTATCGTGCAATCGTCGTCATATCTGAACTACACCAACAAACAGGGCCGTTATTGACCGCCGCAACACCGTGCTGGACACCATGGTGAGCTCTGGAGCCATTACGGCGGAGGACAGCGCTAAGTACAAGCAGGAACCACTCGGTGTGCTGGAGGAACCAGAAAAACTTCCCTCAGGCTGCATTTCAGCAGGAAACAAGGGGTTTTTCTGTGACTATGTTGTGCGCTACCTGGAAGAAAAAGGGCATCAGCTCTGATGGCCCTAAAGCAAGGGCAGGTCACCATCAAAAGCCACCCTGGATCGAATGTGCAGGAAGCCGCCCACAATGCGTGGTCAGCCAGGCCGATCCACAAAGCAGACGGCGTGGCCGAGGCATTCAACGTGATTGAACCGGGTCAAGATTCCCGCCATGTGCTAGCCATGACCAGCTCCCGCAACTATGGCCTGGACGCTGACAACATGGAAACCGTGCTGCCGCAAACAACCTCCATGGTGGGCAATGGTGCCGGCTCTGTGTTCAAGGTGTTCACCGCTGCCGTGGCGATGCAAAGGCATGGGCATCAACCAGGTGTTGAGCGTGCCCAAACGCTATGAGGCGCGCGGCGGATCCCGGCGGTGCCGCCGGTTGCCCACCCGCGACCCTGATTGCGTGGAAAACTCCGGCAACTTCAAGGGCAGCATGACGCTCCAGGAAGCGCTTGCGCGATCCCTAACACCACATTCGTGCAGCTCATTGAGAACGTAGGTGTGTCCGAGCACCGTGGATATGTCTGTGCGCCTGGGCCTGCGTAGTTACACGCAGCGGGTAGCTATGACGGCGAACAGTCGAGTCGCGGACTTTATCAAAGACAACAACCTGGGCTCCTACACCTCGGCCCCCAGCGGTGAACCCCTTGGAGCTGGCTAACGTGGCCGCCACCATCGCTTCTGATGGCAGTGGTGTGAGACCCCATCGCCCGATCAAGGACCGCCACGGCGAAAGGTGGACATTGACACCCCTGACTGCGAACAGGTTCTAGAGCCGGATGTTGCGCGTGGACTGGGCATTGCACTGAGCCACGACACGAGAACAGTACCGGTGCTGCCGCCGCAAACTCCTACGGGTGGAGCACTCCGGTAGCCGCTAGAGACCGGAACCTCAGGTCCCACCAATCCTCAGCATTTCTGGCATTCAACAGCGGTTTCGCTGCCTCCTCCCTACGTGTTCAACGACGGCGGCACCGTCTCCCCGCTGTGCACCGCGCCTCTGCGCCAGTGCTCCTGGGGCAACCTCTACGGTGGCATGGGCCGCCCGCACCTGGTTGCCGCAGCGAGACCAGGTCCCGGCTGACGTGCAGGAACGCGCTGCCACCTGCGGACGGAAGTTCCTTTCGCGGCGCGTCCAGCAGCTCCGTCCCGGACGTCTCAGGGTTGACGGAAGCTGAAGCCCGAGCGAGGCTTCAACGGGCGGGATTCACCGTCAATACCGTGAATGTTCCGGGGAACGGCACTCCCTGCTGGCCACGTGGTCAGTGCGGATAACGGCACGGCCATGCTCGGCCGTGTCACCGTCAGCCTCCGAGATCTCCGACGGCACCGGGTTTCCTGGCGGTGGCGACATCCCAAGATCCCGTCACCCTGGATGAAATCACCTCGCTGTTGAGTCACTGCTGAATCCGTGGCGCACTGCCTCCGACAGCCGCTTACCGTCCGCCTGACCTGCAACTTCTTCGGTCACGGCGGACATCATGCTACGCTCATGTGCTTCATCGTCAGCGGCTCTCCCAACTCCGCTTCCAATGCGGCGTGCTATGCAGTGACGACCGCGGCCACGCGACGTCGTCAAGCTGCTGCGGAGGTATTCCTCAGGATCGTGGCCTCCAGCGATCTCGGCGTCGGCAAGCTCCTGGCGGCCCCGCCTCAGCGTAAAGTGCGGCCGACTCCCGACGCTTCTTCACCTCGCGGCGGATAACCGCCAGAACATCTGTGTCGGTGAGTTCATGCTTGGCCCCCTCCACCGACTCGTAGATGACGGCGGCCTTCAACATGCGCAGCGTTGCTGTGCGTTCCTTGTTGCGGGCCTTCATGAGTCTTTCAAATCAGCAAGAATTTTATTCTGTGGTTCGCTCATAACAGCAACGATACTCGCGGGGCGCGGACGGACAGGTAGTCTAGGTTCGTGGTTCACAAAGCAGTTAAAATCCTCGCATCCCTCCCCCTTATCGGCGGTGTAGCCGGGCTCGCGCTCGCCGCCTGGAAACCGCGAACTCACCCAGTTCACCCTTCACGGTACCCTGCCCCTCCTCGAGACCAGGAACGCTACGCGGCGGAAAAATTCCGCATCCTGCATTTCCGACCTGCATGCTGCCCAATCAGCCGCACAAAAAGAATGGGTGGCCGCGCTGGACCAGCTGGCGCCCGACCTTGTGATCAACACCGGCGACAACCTCAGGGCTGTCAACTCCGATACCCACCTCCTCCAAGCACTCGACCCACTGCTCCACCGCTGAGGTTGTTCGTCTTTGGCACCAACGACTACTACGCACCACGCCCCGTCAATCACGGCTATCTGCTGGGCAAAAAAACGCAAGGTCAGCCGCATCACACTCCCTACTGGGAGCATGAGGCCGCCTTCATCCGAACGCGGCTGGCGCGACGCCAACCAAAGCGCGTCACGAATTCAAAGTAGGGCCAGTACGCATCGCCGCCGCGCAGGTGTCGACGACCACCACAACCTCGACGACTCTCCGCCGTCGCCGGTGCCCCAACAGCGACGCCGACCTTAGCCTCGCCCTCCTCCGCGCGCGAGGCCCGCGTCGCCAGGCTTTCGACGCCGACGGCTACCAACTCGCCCTCTCCGGGCGCACACCACGGTGGACAGATCTGCCTACCCAACGGCGAAAAGCCGTAGTGACCAACTGCGGCATTGACCGCGAACGAGCATCCGGGCTGCACCGCTTTGGCTCCATGTTCATGCACGTGAGCAACGGGTTGGGGACCTCGAAATACGCACCTGTGCGGCTGTTCTGTCGCCCCTCCGCCACACTGCTGCGCATCGTGGAGAAGTAAGATGACATGCAGTTTTGTTGTAACCTGCGTCATCGACTAAAAGTATTCGGGTAGTAACCGGGATATGCGCGCAACGGTAGCGCGCTTCGTTCCGGGACGAAGGGTCGCAGGTTCAAATCCTGTTATCCCGACCAGATGAAACCCACGCCAAAGCAGGGCGTGGGTTTTTGTTTTGAGGGGCCGACGTAGAGCAGGTCCACCCGCAGTTACAACAATCACTGTTTTTTGAGCTCAGCGATGGACTCACTATGTGCCAGATCCCTACAGCCTGACACGGTTGTGGCCGACTTCGTGTCAGGGGAGCATCGAGTGATGCATGCAGTCGCCCGATCAAAACAACAAGTATCCCCAGGCCACAGACCACGGGGATACCGAAAAAGTAAGTGCAACGAACGTCATCGTTGCTCGATAAGACCACTGTAGCATGGGAAGTAGGTGGGAAGAAAACGCAATACATATTGAGGTCGTTTTTGGGCTCAGCTAGAACTAGCGCCCTACCTCCACGAATCCAGTGGTGATATTGACCGCGCTGTTGATCTATATCGTTGGAACTGCAACTTAGCGGGGGCTTGGCACCACAGTTCTCTTATTTTGAAGTGATGGTCAGGAACGCCATGGATCGAGCACTAGCGGATTGGAATCAAACACTGGGGCTGCCTGCATCGTGGTCTTTAAGGCATCACGCCAACGACGACCTATATCGCCTTATCCAATCTCCCCTAAAAATGCACGTCGACGTGCAGAGTCAGAGGCTCAATCACGATCAAGACACCAAAACCATCCACGTTATGGTCAGCCAGTCTCACATGACGACATTGTCGCTCAACTAACTTTCGGGAGTTGGTCTTCATTACTAGGCGAGGGTTTATCCTGGCAACGCGCATGAGAAACAGATACGCTTTGGTACGATGCGCTACACAACGCTTTTCCTTATGCTCGCATCAATGCCTCCGGGCGCCGTTATATAGGGAAACGCTTGGAAAGGATGCGGCAGCTTCGTAATCGAATATCACATCAAGAAAACCTGCTACGCATCAATGTGAATGATCGCTTGCGGGACATGCTCACTGTATTGAGCAGTATAGGCCCTAACTATCCAACGTGGGCGATGGCAGATAGCAGGGTTAGGCAAGTCGCCCGGAGGATCCTCGCAAACAGTGGTAACGACAATGTGCACACTATCTACACACTTCTCCGCATCACTACTCCCCCACCAACACCAAGGAGCAGCATTACGATCAGCGCCACTGCCAGCGCGGATCCCGATCCGGCGTTGCCGATGGTGGTAAGCGCTGAGGTTGGATAGTGCAGGGGCATGAGGGCGAAATGGCCTGCGCCCACGATGCGGTTTCTGCGGCGGCTGAGTTTTCCACCCATCCCACCACGCCTGCTTGGGCGATGCTACCGACAGCGACGCGATGCGCCCCCAACGCTCACCAAGCAGGGACGGTAGGGCGGAACTGCCGACACGGAAACTCCGCCGTGGCACAACGTCAGAACCCCAGCGGTGCACTCCCACGCAAGCCCATTCGCAGGGAGGCGAAGGCACACTACCCTGAGCGCCAGACCACCGGATGCTCCAGCAGGTTCAGCCGGTTTCGACCACCACCGGTGCTCCAGACGTGAGGCCACCCCTGCTGCGCTGACAACGCGGCAATGAGAAAGGCATACATGGGTGGCAGCTGGAGGTTTTCTCGAGGCTCGGAATCAGTATTTTCCGCAGGTTGCACCTGTGTCACTGCGGGCAGGCACGCTGCATGGCGGTGGTTTTGTCCTGGGTTGCCTTAGCCATTCCGTCAATGCGCTGGACGCCGTTGTGGAGCTCACCAACGGAGGCTAACGCGGCGTCGACACCGTGGCGTATTCCTGCATGCGGGAGGACGGCTGCTTGGAACCGTCGGTGGCTGTGCAGATGGCGTCGTGGTATTGGGAACCGGGTTGGGTGAGCTGTGGTTGGCGATGTCGCGGGAACCGCTGCGCAGTTGGGCGAGCTGGTCAACCGTTCCGCCACCGAGTTTGAGCCCCGCCACCTGAGCGGAAACCAGCGAGTTGTTTGCGGGCATCAGCGGCGCATCAGGGCGGGATTGGCGGCGAGGTTTGCGGTCGGCGTCGTCAATGGCGGCGAGGCTGCGGCTGCAGGGCAATGACGCCTTGTACCTGTTCCACAGCCTGGTCCACACCATCGGCGACTTGGCTGGCTGCGGAGCCAAGCTGTCCCGTGCCTGCCTGGATCTGCGTCATACCGTCAGCAAGCTGTTGGGTACCGTTTGCAAGTTCTTTGGTCGCACCAGTCATGTCGTTGGCGCTACCAGTGAGTTTGTCTACACCTGCCTACGAGTTCCCCAGTGCCGGTGACCAGAAAACCTGATTGCGTACCCGCCTCACCCGCTGCACGCCGAGCCCCCACGAGGCTTTCGGGCGGGATCCCGCCAGTACCACCCGCTGCGGGAGCACCACTGGTGGTATCGCTGCTGTTGTTCCAGGTTTGAGAGACATCAGAACCTGATGCAGCAACATAGATAGCACCACCGATGAGCGGCGGCGCGGGGACAAGACGACAAGGAAGGTGCGCAGGGGCTCATGTATGCAGTCTGGCTGTATAAAGCCGTGAGCGCAGATGCTGACTCATAAGCAAACGCTGAACAAACAGCAAGAAGCGCTGCATTCGGGCACGTGGGGTTGCCACCGCTGGTAACGTGGTTTTGTCTATAGTCCCCGATTTTTCCAGGTGTGGTGCCGTGACCTTGCTTGTTGTGCTTGTGCTATCGGCGGTTGCTGTGGGGATTTCCCGTTTGCTGTTCGCGTATTAGACCGAAAAGCTGGGTGGCCGTTAGCGGCGTTGTTTATTGCCGCTGCGTGGGTGATGGACGCCATGTCCCTGACGTTATTCCCATTCACCATTGTCCTACAAGATAACGTGGCTTACAGGATGCCATTGCCCCAGGGATGGATATTGATTTTTGCGTTGCGAGGAGATGCCCTCAGCGTATTTTTGCCCTGTTAGCTCTTGTTATTGGCGCGGCTGTGTTTATCTATTCCGCCGCATATTTGCATAACAATGACTGGCAATACCAGCTTCTATCTCATAATCAGCATTTGCTGCTGTCTGTGCTACTGCTGGTGGTGTTGTCCGGACGATGTTTGTGGTGCTGTTTATTGCCTGGGAACTGGTGTCCATTGGTTTCGTTCCTGCTCATCGCCCGCGCAGGATCGGGCGGCGAGGCGGGTTCGATGCGCACATTGATCCTCACTTTTACCGCGGTTTGACCTGCTGGCGGCGGTGGCGATTATAGCCACTCAGGCTGGAACAACCAACCTGACGGATGTATCGCCTCAATTTCTCGGGCGGAAAAAGCCTGGTTTTGACCACCGCCATCGCCATGCTTATCGCAGTGTCACGCGTTTACCGTCGGCGCAGTTTCCTTTCCATTTCTGGCTCCCGGAAGCCATGGCGCAGCCACTCCGGTGAGTGCGTTTCTGCACGCCGCCGCATGGTGAGCACAGGCATTTATCTACTGTTGCGTTTTCTCGTTATTTCATAACAATGCCGCCTGGAATGTTGTGCTCATAACGGTGGGTATGTTTACTGCCGTCATGGCCGCATTGTTTGCGGTGCAGAAAACAGATTTGAAGCGCCTGACCGCGTATTCCACGAGTGTCTCATTTGGGCTGGATCGTGGCAACCATTGGCGTGGGAACGCCGTTTGCCCTAACGGCACGCTAGTGCACATTTGCCCACGCCCTGTTTTAAGTCAAGTTTGTTTCATGCTGATTGGCGTGGTTGATCACCAGAGCTGGGTCGCGTGACGTTCGTCGCTTGGGTTCGCTCTACCGCCAGATGCCGTTCACCTTTTATTTCCGTGGTGGTGGGCGCATTGTCATAGCTGCTGTTCGCCGCTACTGGGGTTTCCATTTCTAGGAAGGGATGCTGGAAGCATTCACCGAGGCACCCAGCCGCCGCCGTGTGTTGCTCCTCGCCGCCGCGGCGACGGGCGCGCTGCTGACAGATCACCTATTCCACTCGCCTGGTGTTCGGTGCGTTTGTGGATGGCCCCGCGACATGTCGCAGGTCAAGGAAGCCCTTATTGCTGTGGCTTCCCGCCGCTCTGCCTAGGATTGATGTCGGTGCCGCTGGCCTTCATAGTGGGTGTGCTGGACGCTCGGTGGGGCGGCCGTCGATACAGCATGCACCTGGGATTGTGGCACGGGTGAGCACGCCGCTGCTGATTTCCCTCGGTGTCCTGGCTGCTGGGGCCGTTGTGGTGTGGAAACGTCAGGCGGTGTTTGCGCTTGCCGACGCCCGCCACTTCCTCCCGTTCAGCGAAACAAGGCGTTGCAGAGCTGCTGTTGGGCATGGCTCGCTGGGGTCGTTTTGCGGCGCGCATGGCGGATTTCCAGCCCGACCCGCGCCTGACCTATCCGATCCTCATGATTGTGCTTGCTCGCGGCTGGAACCACTATGTTCCCCGGCGTGGATGGCATGCCCAGCCTGCAACCCGGGTGGACGGCATTGACCGTCCATGGACCTACTGCCGCTGGCAATCGTGGTGGTGTCGGTGATCACGCTCATCACCACGCACTCGCGCCTCACCGCGGCTGGTGCTGGGCACCACCGGCGTGGGTGTGACGTTGCAGATCTGATGCTGGGTGCCCCAGACGTGCGCTCACGCAGTTCCTGGTGGAGTTGTTGGTGGTGGTGATCATCATGTTTGTGCTGGCAACAGCCCGAGTTGTTCACCGCACGTCCAGGCCGCGTAGCTGCGCGCCGGGATTATGAGCCATCGCCGCTGGTGTGGCCGCAACTAACAGGCGTGTGGGCGCTGTTGGGCGGGCACGAACGCCCAGAGATTACGATGGTACCTGCGGGAGCCCCCGGCATTTCGGGCGGCGCAAACGTGGTGATTTCTGATTCTTGTTGAATTCCGTGCACTGGATACCATGGGCGAACTTTCGGTGCTGGGTATGGCTGGTGTGGTCATTGCAGCGGTGGTTGGGTCGATTCCCCGGCCCACCTTCCTGAAGGCACCACCCGCCCGTTCGCACTGCCTGAGGGTGAATTCGATCCCCATGCGCATGCTGTGCCGCGCTGGTGCGGTGCTGGAGTGTGCTGGCGTTTTGCGATCTTCATGCGTGGGCATAACGATCCTGGCGGTGGTTTCATTGCGGCGTTGGTGGCCTGTGCCGCCGTGGTGGCGCGGTATTTGTCCAAGGGGTCGGACGGGCCGATCGTCAAGCAGAACACACCCTTCTACCTGACTGGGTTCGGCATGCTCACGGCCCTATTCGCGGGCGTGCTGGGGCTAACGCATGGGTCGTTCCTCTACCCCATTCACGGGCATATCCTGCACCAACACGTGACCACCTCCATGATCTTTGACCTGGGTGTGTTCCTCGCCGTGCTGGGCATGCTCACCCTGGCAATTAACGCCCTGGGTGGGCCACGACGCCCCGGCGCGGACCGTGATCTCCTCCCGTTTACCCGCGGCAGCAATCATCCTCTCCCCCAGACGCCGCAGGTTGATGCTTCTGACACTTCCGAGGCTGGTGTTTCCTCATGATTATTGCTGTGACTATCGCCGTGTTGGTTGCGGGCGGGGTGTACATGATCCTGCAGCGCGGCATGGTGCGCATTGTGTTTGGCATGGGTTTGGTCAGCCACGCCACAAACTTGCTGATCCTGGCCACGGGCATTGGGGCATGGCGTAGCGAACCATTTGCAGAGCGCACGCCCCTGTCCGATGCGGCTGACCCGTTGCCGCAGGCGTTTGTGTTGACGGCCATTGTGATCACAATGGCGACGACAGCATTATGTTGACGCTGGCGGCGCTGGGTCGTTCCGACGATACACGCACGGTGGAGGACCCGGAGGAAGAGTCGCCACTGGAGACCCGCGGCCGTACCGCCTCGGTGTCAGAGTCGGCGGTAGCTAAGGAGGAGCAGCGATGAGTGGCGTGATGCTGCCTTTGTTCATGGCCAGTGGCTTGGCGGGCGCGGCGCTGGCTGTGGTGTCCCCGTGGCGGGTGCTTCGCGACGCCCTGGCACTCGTCATTCCAGCTCTCGGAACTGTTGCCGGGATATGGTTGTTCGCCACCACCGCGCAGCACGGAACCATCGCCCACAGCGTGGAGTTGTTCACCGGCGGGTGGCCATTCCTTTCGCTGCGGATGCGCTGAGTGCGGTAATGATTGTCGCGGCGTCGATGGTGGCGTTCGCCTCCAGCTGGTTTTGCGCTGGTGGTGGGCGAAACGGGCACGTTCTACCCGGCACTGACGCTGATGATGCTGTTGGGCGGCGTGTGCGGCGCGCTGCTGACCAGTTTGTTTAACCTGTTTGTGTTCATTGAGGTGATGCTGCTGCCGTCCTACGGCCTGATCACCATGACCGGGTCGTGGTCCCGTCTGGCCGGTGGCCGCATGTTTGTGCTGGTGAACTTGCTGACGTCAACGGTGCTGCTGATCGGCGTGTCCATAGTGTACGGCGTGATCGGTACGGTGAACCTGGCCGCGCGGGCGCAGGCCAAAGGCAACGGACCGCTGACGTGTCGATGGGCCTGGTGGTGCTGGCGCTGTCGGTGAAGTCGGGCCTATTCCCCGTGCATACGTGGCTGCCGCGCACCTATCCGGGAACCTCAGCTGCGGTGATGGGTTTGTTCTCTGGGCTGCACACCAAAGTGGCGGTGTACGCCCTGTACCGCATCTATGTTGTGGTGTTTGACCTGGATCAGCGCTGGGCGTGGACGTTATCATCTTCTGCGTAGTCTCCATGCTGGTGGGTGGTTTCGCCCGGGCTTGCGGGCATGCCATGCGACATGTGCCTGCAGATGGTCACCGGCATGCCGTACATCGTGGTGATGCTGGCGTTCAGTGCCGACGATCCCACGCGCGCCGTCGCCGCCGGCATTGTGTACATGGTGCACCACATGATCACCGTGGGGTCGCTGGTACTCACCGCAGGTGCCATTGAGAAAACCTACGGCACGGACCTGCTTTTTCTCGACTGGACGGGTTGGCCGCCGCGACCCCCTGGTGGCCGCCGTGTTCGCCATGGGTGCGTTCTCCATCGTGGGATTCCCCCCGTTTTCTGGCCTGTGGGGCAAGGTGCTCGTGGTCACGGAAATCGCACGCGCCGGGGATTGGCACGCCCTGGCTGGTCATTGCCGTGATTGATTGTGGCGAGCTTTCGGTGCGCTGCTGTCCGCGATCCGCCTGTGGAGGAAGCGTTCTGGGGCGGCAACGTCCAGCTCCCCGACGGCCTGTACGTGCCATTGACCAAACTCGCACCGGCGCGGCATTGATTGTGGTGTCCGTGGGCATGTTTATCGCTGGTGGCGCGCTTATCGACGCCGCGATGACCGCCGCCTCCGGCCTGCTTGATGTGTCCGGGTATCAGCACGCCATCCTAGGTGACGTGAAGCGCTGCAATTGGGTGGTGAAATGAACCGGATTATTCACGGCGTACGGTGCTCAACCTGGCTGATCAGCCAGGTGATCGTGAGCGCGTTTGTCGCTGTCTTCGATGTGATCAGGGTGCGATCCCAAATACACCCTGCGGTGAGTATCCCCCTGCGGGTGCGCTCCGACTGGGAGTTAGCGGCTTTTCCACTCCATCACCTTGACCCCAATCACGTTATCGTTGGGTTTAAAGACGTGGACGATCTGGCTGCCCACAGGGTTTTGTTGGTCCATGCTGTGTGCAGGGGCGGACGGACGAGAGTTATCATGGGGCTTTGCGGACATGGAGGAACGCCTCGCGCCACACGTCAGAGGTTGCGTAAATGACTATGGTTCTGTGGGCGTGCATCGCCGGTCATTGGGGTATCCTGCTGGCGCACTGCTGCAGTGGTGCAGACCAGGATGTGGCCGGGCGGTACTGGCGGACATGATTTTCTACTGCGTGATCGCCACCTACCTGGTGTGGACGCTGTTGAATGACTCCTCCACAGCCTACGAAATCACGGTGCTGGGCGCGCTGCTTGGCCTGCTCAGCACGGTGTCTGGCGCATCCACGCGAAAGGACGCCGCTGATGAGTATTGCCGCTGTCATTTGCAACCGCGCTGGTGGTGGTGGCCACCACTCTGATCGTGGCAGCCGTGATTTGCCCTGTGGCGCGCCCCCGGCTTGCCCGTAACCCGCGCAAACCTCCTTGGGCCCCACCACGGGTGTCGCCGCTCCTGCTCATCATCGCGAAGTAGTGTACGACGACGCCGCCGGCAGCATCACCCCCAACAGCCTCATCCGTACGCGGTACTAGCAATCCTGGGCGCTGCTGATCGTGGCCTCCGTGTCCGGGTTCTACATGGGGCGCTCACGCACTGCAGAAACCGCGCGGGAGAAGGGAACGCACTGAGGCTGCGGAGGCTCGCTGCGCTTGGTGTGTTCTAGTCGTGCAAACGCGTATGGTGCGCCACGCTGCTGAGCTTCTCGCATGTTTCCTCATGCTCTCGGCGGGCGTGGACAGCACAATGCCAGCACCAGCGCGCAGCCATGCTTTCCCGCATGCTGGTACACGGTGCGCAGCACCAACGCTACGTCAAGAGACCATCGCTGTCGGCGCGCAACGCTACACGAGATAGAGCACGCGGGGTGCGGTTTCGCACGCGATGATCAACTCTCGTGGCCGGGGCCTTCGCGGGATCCGAGCGGTAATCGCTGGGAACAACACCGCCAGCACGCATCCCACGCGTTCTTCCCGTCCGCCGGGCGGCTGGTCGCACTCGCGAACCTGGGTGCTGCGCACACTACCGCGAGGTTTGATCTCCATAAAGCTCAGACACCCACGGACCGTTCGCGTCAGCAACCGCCTCAGTTCCTCACAAGCAAGCTTCACCGATGCAGCATGCTCGAATATTTCCTTCGGGTCGGCCAACAGCTCACTGCGCAGAATCTCATCGCACCGCGTCGGTCAACGCCCTGAATCCCCGCGAGGTGGCTGGGTGGACACCCTCGCGGCGAATTCACCTCCACCACTGTTTTCGGCTGAATCAGCGCCTGCGCAGTCCCCAGCGAGAACGGGAAGGGCGCGCCGGGGTGTTGGCTGCCCCTGCCATCGCAAGTCGGTGTCAGCATGTTCGCGGTGAGGAGGTCAACCACGGGAGAATGGCTTTTTGCAGGACGCCGGCCTGAATCTCGCCACAGCTGCTGCGACAGCATCAAGAACAGCAGTCGGTGCGCAACATTGGCCCCTCGTGGGGTTCAGGGCTGGTAGGGTCGGCGATTCGATGTGCTGCGGGTTGGGCCACCACGTCTGGGCAACATCGTCGCTAGTGCGGATGGTGACGTTCTCACCTGCGATGCGGTTCAATACCAGGGATGAGAAGTGTGCTGTCTCCTGCTTGCTGCCCACCGGAGGCGGTTCAAACCCCACCCACCGCAGATGGCCTGGTCGTGGGCATGTAGTCGGTGCCCTGAATGGCATCGCGCACCGCATCCCATGGAGACGTCGTGCCCGCCGTGCGGGTGAATTCCCAGACCGGCTGGGCCACAATGAGGTGACCTCGCCTGTTCGTAGACAATGTAATCCCCCAGTGCGCTGGTGAGCGCCGCAGAATGTCCCGTGTTGGTTGTGCTGTGGTGAGGATTGTTTCTGTAAACATGCCTACTCTCCTTGAAGTCCGCGTGGTGGCCGGTGCATGCGGTGACCTCGCAGTAACAACACAAATAGGCCGTGAAAACGACAATCCGCAGCACGCAACAGGTGAGACGACCGTGCGCCTCGCGATGATGAGTGCTGGGTTTATGCGGGCGCGGGCCCATCTCGAGTGGGCTGGTTTGGGGTAATGGGTTCCTAGTAAAAGTTGCCCCAAGCGCAACGTCTGCGTCAGATTCACCGCGCACGGCTTTGGAGTAGGGCAGAAGGCGTGGGCCTTCTCCACCAGCTCGGCGGCGTTAGACGGCAGCTCGTCCTGGTTGGCAAACGCAGCGGTGATGAGTGCCGCTGAGGCAGAAACCTTCGTCGCTGGGGTCGCGGTTCAGGGACACATCGGCGGTCACGGTGGGCTGGTGGTGGAGCGACGTCAACACCCGCGTTCTTCGCTGATGAGGCGCGCACCGTTGAGCAGGACCCCGGGTGGCGGCGATAGCAGCTCGGGGTTGGCGGCACGCCTGCCCACCGAGTTCGCGGCGGGCGAACATCAGGCGCGGTCGCCAGTTTTGCGATTCGACGCGGCCGTCGCGGCCCCACCGGTGGGTAGCAGTTTTGCGGTGTACAGGGTTTCTGCCATGGTCGGTGTCCTTTCATCTGTGAGACAGTCCACACTATTGTAGATCACGGCGTTTCCTGCCGTCTCCGCTGCACGGGTAGCATGCACTGTGCAATTCTTCTACCACCTATGGAGCGGGCAGTGTCAATAATGTGGAGCTTTTACGCGGTCACGCCCCACGGGCGACAAAGCTGGAGCATCACTGCATTGCGGTGAATCCCTACGAGATCCCGCTGTTGTTTCAGCTGCTGCTGCTTCGACCCCACAGCTCGTGCTGGCCCGCCTTTTAAGGACGGATGCGTTGGCCATTATCGGGGGATTATGCGGAGGGCAAGCAGAAGGTTCTGGCATTCCTGGACGCTGCGTGCTAAATAATCAGCATTCGCTCGTGGAGGCTGATTTGAAAACATGATTCAACGGGTCACCGCCACGTATGACAGCCCATTGGAGGCACGTGCATGTATGTTGGAATCCGTGGATGTGCAGATGATTACTAGCAATCTCAAACAGCAATTAAGGCGCGACCATGCGGAGGTTACTCGTGGATGCTGCGGCGAAGAGCGCCTGATCCGCATTTACTGGAAGCGAGCAGGCTCACGACGAGGAAGACAATTTTTCTTCCCGGTTTTGACGGCGCGCGAGCGGTGAATATGCCACCTACCTGCACGATGACATAGAAAAACCCGAACTCTGCAGCGCGGAGAATCTTCATCGCTGGGGTTTTGCCGCATTGGTGAGTTCGGTGATCTAATTTCGCTCGAGTAAAGGCTTAGGCGCGGGTGACAGCTCACGCACGCAGTTGCCAACCACGGATCAACGTTGGTCGAGTACTCGCTGCACCCGCTGCTCCACCTCGGGGGTGACGCCGTTCCGCACGGCTGATGTTGCCTGCAAGCCGTTCGCGCGCGGCATCGTCAGCACCTCCGCACCAGAATGCCAGCCTGCATGAAGTCGTCATCGTCGGTGCTTTACGTAAGCATCACGGACGAACTCACTACCGTGGTGTCGCCCACAACCCCGTTGCCTGCAGACCCAAGGTTCGTATCGACGTCCGAGCTGGTGTCGGGAATCCTGGAAACCTGCAGGCCGCCCGTGCCGTTCAGGGGAATACACCGGCTGGTCAGGGGCCCTGGAGACTGGTAGGTCATGGGGCCGTCGTGGCTGTGAAATTCACCGGGCAGACCGGGCGGTTCACGAAGCTTCAGTCGAGTTGGCACCACGCGGTAGCGAGTGCGCGCATCGGCGTCATGGTGCGGGCCAGCGACATCTTATCGCAGGAGAAACCAATTCCGCGCACCAGGTTCGACGGGCGAACATCGCCTGTTCGATCTGGGCAAAAGAAGTTCTCCGGGTTGCGGTTCAGGTGAAATGCCCCCATCGGAATGATGAGGTAATCCTTCTGGGACCAGGTCTTTGTCCAGATCAAAGGGTTCCAGCGGTAACTGCGGCCTCATCAGACGGGCAGAATCTGCACTTTTCACGTCCCAGGTGGAAATCGCCGCGCGCAATAGCATCATTACAGATCGCTGCGGGAGATCCGGCATTCTCACCCCGCGACCGTGCGGCCTTCTTCGTCGGTGTAATTCCAGCCCTGGCGGGTCTTGAAGTGGTACCACCCAGAAACGCTCACCGGCCTCGTTAATCCATTGATAGGTGTGAGACCGAAACCATCATGTGTGGAAGCTCTTTGGAATCCGCGGTCACCCACATCACATGGTCACCTGGTGTGCCGACTCGGTGCGGGTCCAGAAAATCCACCATGTTGGCGTCGCGCAGACTAAGAACCCAGCATGCGCTGGGAATAGAGGTCGGGAACTTAATGCCGTCGGAGGAAAAACACCGGGTGTTGTTACCCACAATGTCGTAGTTGCCCTCCGGAGTAGTAAAACTTCAGGAAAAACCACGTACATCGCGCCACGCGTCGAGAGCCCTGCTCACCAGCAACAGTGGAGAAACGCAGCAGCAGCAGGGTGACGGTGCCAGGCTGGAACAAGGCTGCGCAAGTGTCGAGCGGACACGTCCTCGGTGACGACCAGCTCGCCGGCAGCGCGGAACCTTTCGCGCACCACGCTCCGGGATGCGCTCGCGGTTAAAGTGAGCAAGTTTTCAATCAAGTGAATATCGTGCAGAATATTTCCGCCTGCTGGCCTTGGGTAACAGGTGATTCTCGCTGGCGATGGGCGCACCGTTGAGGTTGATGGATGCACTGGCGGCTGCTCCGTGGGCGACGGGGCGGCGTCCGGCAGAAACGATGGGTCGGCAGCGGAGAGGCGCTGTTGTTGGGTGGGGTGTGGGGCATGGGTTGAATCCTTCCACTAGTGGAGAGGTCTTGTCAGTTGGAGAAACTTATCCATAGGCGTATATATTGATAGGGTCGAAGACGCAAATAGAGCAAAGCCTTCATTGGAGCCCTTCTGTTTATCTGTCGCGCTATCGACGCATGTAGCATCGCCGCATCCACACGTAACCTGGGTATTCTTGTATGAGAACGCGCAGCGCGCGAATCGGCTGATGACGCCGTCACCACGGCACTCGCCCTCAAAAGCAGGGCAAGGCGACCGCGCTAGCCCTCACCATCTTTATCCAAACCACGCAAAAGACGCGTGGCGCCTCCTCCTCCACCCTCGGCGGACGGGACATCGCCGACGACCTCACCAGGAAACCTACCTCCGCGTCGCGAGCGCGCTCTTCGCCAGCCCGCAGCTCAGCGCGCACCTGGATCCTCTCCCTCGCCCGCCGCGTCTGGGTGACAACATCCGCCACGATGGCGCGCCCCGCAAGCATCCACCCAGCGGAAGCCATCGAAGCGTACACCCTCCTCCAGCACCTGGACTTCGAGATGGGTGGACGCGCGCCTGTATCGACGCCTCTACTCGAACGCCGCGAAGCCCTCCTACTCCAAATACTCCGGATACACCTACGAAGAAGCCGCCGATCACGGGTGCCGCATCGGCGCCACGCTCCGCGTCGCCCGCGCGCCCGCGCCGACGTGATCCGCCGCCAGCCCACGCCCAGAACAAGAAACCAAGGCGTGGGGCTGGGCTAACGTTGCGACTTAGTGGTGGATCGTGTTGTCGCAGTTGGTGCGAAATCTGCTCCAGTTAGCATATAGTCGTGATATTCTCCTCGGCGGTGTGGCGAGATGGGTTTGCAGCCGCTAGAGGGCATGTGGTACGGGCTTTTCCACTTCTTCATCGAAGCCAAAATCAGCGTAAATCAGAGGCGACTCTCATCTAAGGGATCTTGGTAGGAATCCCTGTTGATGTAGACGTGACAGGAGGACAAAGGTACCGCGATGGTGAAATGTCTCTGCGCTTGCGTTATGGGCGTTGACTAATGCGTGGGGCATCCTCTATGGCGCACGTGTCCTCCCTGTAGCAGGTTGAGGTTGGAGATGCAGTTGGTCGGCGAGCGCATCTGAAGCATCGAGGTGAGTCCGAAAAGCGAGCAACGTCCTCATGATTGATTAGCCTGCCCAAGCCCCCATTGCAGGTGCGCGCCGCGTCGTTATGCTGTCGCGTATGCCAGCGAAACCGATGTAATAGCTCCATGGCGTTGTTCCTTCTTAGCTTGGCGCGCTTGTTGGTTTGCTCAGCGCAGCACGGTGATAGTTCCACCCTACAGGTCGTGCAGCCCTCTATCAGCGAGATTTCCATGAGTTTGCATTGACACGCAATGCAGCTATCGCTGCGTTCAACCAGCGTCACTGCTTTACATCACTGCAGGTCCCGGGGAGACCTACCGGGGCTCGTTATATACAGGGTGACGATTCTGGCGTTGCACCATGAATAGAGATTCGAGCGTAATTCTCGCCACGCTGGGATTTGGTTACATCACCATGGACCAGCCTGATTCTCTCGGCGTCGTCCGCGACTGCGTTAGCGCATGCTGTGAAGCGGTCCGGATGTAACGACGCTTCTTGGGCGGGGTGCGGTGAGGTGAACCTGTCTCCAGCTCCTTCAGGACGTTCGTGATGTCAGTCGCGCGAGTACCCTGACTCCACTCAAGATAGAACTCGCCAGTTGTTGGGCTGCGGCGTGCGCATCGCCGGAATCAGGAACGAAAGTTCGTCCTATGCCTTCGAGCGATGCTAGCCGGGAATCAATGTCGGAGGCCCTTTTGATCGCAGCACTGCTCATCAGCATCATCGTCAACCGTTTCCTCCCGCCAAGACAGATGGCCTCAACGGAGCGAAAAGACTGCGGACCATCAGCTGCCGCTGGGGTTTCATAGTGCGGACGAGGCTATCAACGCGGCCGTGTACGCACCTGACTTCTTTGACGTTTTCGATGCGCAATCCACATCATCCCGATACGCTTCTGCAGAATGCACACAGACAGAAAGCGCGTCATTGGCCAGACTGAAAAAGTGCCAGAAAGTATCATCAAACTCTGGCCAGTCCTATCCATGGACTTCCTACGCAACCGCAACAACTGTTCCAGTCACCAAGCGTGGAAAAGTCTTTCCCGCCTGTAGAGTCTAGGTACTCTGCGACGCCACGTAATCCGCGGTCGTGATCCTCCTTGAACAGCAACAGCGTTCCTTAGCTGCGCTTTAGTCATTTTGGAAAGGCATCGGGTCGTGACGTGGCAGTAATAAACCACTCTGTAAAGCTTGGTCAAAATCTTCAAAGTTCGCATGATTAGCTGTAGATTTCCTTCCAAAACTGGGCAGAGCGCCTGACTAGTCCGGCAAGGTCAATGCCTGCTTTTCCATCACATTCTACGAGATAAACACCGTAAAGATAACTTGAGCTACAAATGATCAGCCAATTCTTCCAAATCTATATTATAGGCGCTAGATACAGAATCCTAGCTCCTGCGCATTGAGGGTTCCAGCCACCTAAATCAATAGCTATTTTACCGTCCCTTAAACCAGCCTCTTTGAAAGTATGCCTTATACCAACATGAGCTAGTAAATCATCTTGAAAATAATTAAATTGTTTACGTACGGTAAAATTATTCATCGTCATCCCATCAACGTTTCCTCCCCGCCGAACAGATAACCTCAGCGGGTCGGCGAAAAATGCAGATCATCAACATACCGTTCCGAGCCATACACTCGAGGGTTCGCTATCAACAACTGATTGGACGTTCTTGATCGGGCGGCAAACGCATCTACATATCTGCGGAGCTTAGCATCCGCCACGCAAAAATTCTGGCAAAATTCTTCACTCAAAAATTATTTCAACCTATCGCCTAAAATAAACAAATCAGAAAAATAGCTCCTCTAATGACTCGGGGCGTCTAGGATGTCCCCAAGCTCTACACCTGCTTTTCCATCAAAAATCAACGAGGATGGCGCTGGTGGAAATAACCACCGCTGTTGTGTTCACAGCTTCTTGAAATCTATATGAGACACATTGGCGACAAGAATAGATAACAGTTCCCCATACTTAGCACCATCAATATGAGTCAGGGTATATATGACTCTTCACCATTTTCTCCATACTTACGCATATTATGCTTACAGACCAGCATGAGATCTTGACAGTATTAAACCTTTCAAAAATTCTTCTTATTCAGGGATCACAACACCTACCCTTTTAAAATTTTCAAATTTACCTGCAAGTCAATATGTCTTCCAATGAAAAAATAACTGACGATAAAAATCTCTAGCATCTTGGGTTGACTGGCAAATCTCAAAGTCATACCCAGTTTTCCATCAATATCCACAAGATGGACACCCAGTGAGATAGGCAATCTCATAATTCCGGGTTTTGATAAAGTCTGCACGAGACGTCACCTACTGTAATATTAGCACTTTGGGCGTCTAGGCCATAGTCATCACCATACTCTCATCCCTCTAAGCGAGACAGTGACAATTTATTTTTCATCTTCAAGATAACTGATTGCTATTGATTCCAGAAAGAATCCCTAGTAGTCGAATTTATCAAAAAGTATCTACAACATTCACCTGACGCCTCAATCATCTTTTTGTGCGCTTATTGGATTTATAGGGCTAACCTTCAGGTAGAGCGCCCTATCAGCAGGAAGAGACTTATTTGGGATGTGAATAGTGCCTTTTACCGTGACCAGTATTAGGGGTACCAGTATTAAGGGTCACCTGATCTAAGCACCCAGCTTAGCTAAACCGCTTGAACAGTGGCTTCACTAAGCTCCACCTGGTCGCAGTTTCGGTGACCCATCCCACCTTGTCATAAGTGTAGGAGGTTTCCCCACGCGGGTGACCGGAGTGCCTTTCGTCTCCACCCCCACTGGCTGCGCGTTCTGTGAAGCGCGAGCACTACACGAATCAACACGCTCAGCCCCTGTCGCAGCAGTCGCCGCCAACGCTAGACCCATTGGAGTCACCGGCCCCCAACACCGCCACCTCCTTCGCAGCATCGGCCTTGGTTTTCGCCGCAGCTACCTTCTTTTTCGCATAGCCCCTCTCACCTCGCTGACCAGCACGATCAACAGCACCACAATAATGACTACGGGTCGGCAATCATCACCACGCGAATCGGTAACGCGGACCCTGGCGCGTCGTGCGGTTCGGCGTCAGAGCTATGCGTTCGGCGGTAACCAACAACCGGTCGGAGTTGATGTACGTAGGGCGTGCAGGTAACCAGGGTGATTTTTATCTTTGTCAGGGCTCGTAAGTGACTGCGGAGTAGTCCTCGGGCTTGACCACCTGTCGGCCGGTAACGCGATAGGGCAACCGTTCACCAAGCACGTTGATGTACACGTCTTGCCCGTCTTTGAGTTTCGGCAGGTTGTCAAACATGGTGGCATCAACCATGCCAGATGTGCGCGGAGATGACGGCGTTGGTCCCACATTCGCCAACGGGCAGGGTCACTGCCGTGCATATGTCAGCACCACGGTAGAGCACTTCGGATCCGGACAGTGTGGTAAACAGGCAGGTCAACGTCAGTGGCGGGAATTTTGCAGTCGTGCCATCACCCGTTGGTTTTGCAGGTGTTGAGATTAGTAGTAGTTCTCCTAGTCGGGGTCGCCGTCAATGTCGCTATCTCGGCGGGTGGCCTTGTGCTGCAGTTCCGCGTTATAGGCGCGAGCGTCGTCAATGTGAGCGCTCCACCGTTTCTTCCGGTTTGATGGCATGCACGTTTTGCTGTACTCCTCAGCGATGCGTTCTGAGCGGTGGTCGTTCCACAGGGTTGCTGTCACTGGTACGGCAGGATCAGCGTACAGCAGCACAGTGACAGGAGGTTCCAGCTGCGCTTTTTGCGTGTCGACGCCGCGCTTCCGCGCCGACTCCGCAGCTAAGCGTCGCCATCGTCGTCCGCGTCGGCGCATATGGTTCCACAGTGCCCCTAGCGCCACGATCGAGTCCGATACCTAGTACCCACACCATGGCTTTTGTGCGGTATTGGGGGCAGGAAGGGCAGGAAAGCGGCGGACGAATCGCAAAGAAGTCCTCGGTCCGTGACGTCGGCATCTCGAATTGTGGCGATGGCGTGGGACTCCCACCGTAGTAGGCGGCCTGTCTTCGTTTCCAGAATTTCCGTGTGCTGCGGTCCACTTCTTGCCCTGGTTGTGGGAGGGCTGCGCGGTTGAATCCGCTGAGTGGCCCATCATCAAGCCGGTGATGGGGTTTCCCCGCGTCGTCGGTGAGTTGGTGGATTTCGCTGCGTAGTTCGAGGTCGCGGATGCTCACATTGGTCAGCGGGGCGGCGGTGTTCTGCACATGGTGAGTTGACTATCATGTCGGGCTGACCGGCCGAAGCACTGCTGTGTTGAGTTCGTTGGTCGAGTCAGTGAGACGCGTGGGCCGTCGATTGTTTTGGTGAGCGTGATGTCCGGGTAGCTGTTGTCAGCAGTGATAGCCCAGTGTGCAGGGGTCAGGTTTTGTGTCGTTGACGTCGGCCACGGGTTGGACCGCCAGAGGATGCTCCGTTGTTTTCACGCTGGACTGTTTTCGGCACCGGTGTAACTGCAAATCTCCGATCCGCGAGTTGGCGCCTGTGGTCCAGGTAGTCTGTGGCGGCAACCTGTTGATGGTGTAGGAATCTGGACTTCCTCCACGTGGCAGGTACTGCCGACAGGTCCACCGGCGATGGTGGCTGCGCGCCGCGCAGATTATGTCTTCGTGGGGTGTTCCTCTTCCAGCTGTATGTTGAAGCGGAATTGTTGGTCTTGCGCATCTTCGGGCAACGTCCGGTCTTAAGTAATCGTGACGTCTTTGGCGTCTCGGACGTAGACGATGCCCGGTGACTATTTCGCTACCCGTAGGGGCTGGGCGCGCATCCATGGTGGTCGGTACTTCAAAGGTGAAAGGTGCGGTTTTTGAATGCTTGCTGTTCGGTCGTGGTGTCAGGAACAATCGTAGTTGCCTGCAAAATCAACTTTCTCAGCATCCACAGGCGTGGTGTGTGCTGAACACGCCTTGCTGCTTTGTCAACGGCGAGGCGGTTTATTGTCCTTTTCGGCACGCCCCATAAACGGAGTGTATGGGCTGCCGGTCGTGGTGGGGTGTACGTCCGGTGGCGGCGAGTTTCAGCGCTACGGGTACAGAGTCAGCACTTTCGGTCACAGTGCAAAGCGCACCGGCAGGGCGCCAGTGAAGGCGGTGGTGCTGGGGACGTCGTTACCTGCGCTGTTGCAGGGTGACGACGTTGTCCCATCAAGTCCTGCGTATCCTGTTGTGCGCGGCGTCGAGTGTATGTTCTCGGTGTTGTTGGTGGTCCCTTTCCGTCAAGAGGTGCATCGGTAAGGTGAAAACGTAGGAGTCGGTTGCCGCGTGATCTTTCTGGAACCGGTGACATAGTTGTGGCAAAGCGCAATGGCTATAGCGCGTCGGCTGTAGGTGTTGGTGAGATACTGCAGATGTTGGCCGCGTTTCTTGTCGGTTGGATGTCCTCGAGGCTTTCACCTGGAAAACCTCTGAGGTCCTTGAGTCTTTGTTCATGATGAGTGCGTCGAGGGTTGCCGCTGGGCTCTTGTTCTTCAATGTGGCAGAAGGAGCCGACTGGCAGGATCACGCTGTCATCGTTAGCAAAGTTGCGATACTCAAAACGTCTTTTCCTCGCGTCCGGTGGGATACGCGCAGGCGACGAATGAATCCAGTTCGAGCGGTCGTCACCTTCAAAAGGTAGCGCTGGTGAACAGGCTGTTGACGTTTTCCGCGCTGGGGTTGGTGGTGTTCAGGTCGAGACCTTTGCAGACGCTAGGTGAAGTGGTAGGTGGGGCGGGCGTCGCGGGTAGTTGCGCGTCGTCGGCGGGGTACTTTCTTACCGACTGCTGCGGTCGTGTGAGACACGCGAACAGTCACGCGTTAACGGTGTTGTTGCCGTTCGCGGGTTTCCCTGCGCACGGGCGGGTGGAGTGGTTGGTGGTCGCGGACTTTCCGTCGTTTTCAGGATATAGGTCGCAGGGTGTCGGTTTTTCCACGTCGTGCGCGTGGTGATTCCGACGTGGTGACCTGGCCTGACGGCGAGTTGCGCTGCGTAGTTGAATGTCACGTTCTGAATGCCGCAGAGGCCACAGTTGGTGCCAATCGGCACGTTGGGCAGGAAGTAATTTCTGCGGACCGTTCGTCACAAGGTCGTGGCGCTGCGGGGCGCGCGCACGGTCATGACGCAGCGTCTGGGTGCGAGCAGGTCGGTGCAAGGTCCGAGGTAACGGTGTAATCGTTGGGATTGTCGCCGCTCGTCAGTGCCGCCGCCGCTTGCTTACGGTTTTGCCGGGTTTTCCATGGCAAACAGGACTTTTCATCAGCGTGTTCGCGCGCGAAAGTGTTCTAAAGTGCATGGTTTGAGCCCGACCGTCTTCCGCAGTCACCTAGGAGCGGCAGGGTTTGCCTCACCGGTGAGTTTGTGTGTGGCGGGTGCCGCAGCGCTGCACCGTCGCCACGATGCGAGGTAAATCAACAGTGTTGCGCCAATCGCCGTTCCGTCCGGGTGGTGGTTTTCTGCCGCTGAGCAGACGCTTCCCGACGGGCACAGCGTGACGACGCCCCGTTATGCTGGTGCGCGGTCACGGTATCAGATGGAGACTTTCCCCGAGGGGTGGTGCACACACCGTTGGTAGGGTCCGCAATCGTGGCATTTTTGCCCGTCATGGTCAGGGCTACCGCATTTCCCGTGTTGCTATCAAAAAGCAACATTTTTATCGATGGCGACATCACCATAGGCATAGTCGTAGACGCTGGTGACCACGACTTTTGTCGATCATCAACACGGAAATGCGGAGGTGGGTGTCCTCAAAGGGTGCTGGTCCCTACTGTTTTTGCCATCACCTGCACTGTGACGGTTTTCTTAACCAGGAAAGGAACCACCAGTGAGGTTGCTGCGTATATCTGGTTCAGTTTTACCGTGACCTGGCACAGCGTCCCGGAGGACGTCGCGTTCGTACTCGCGATCGTCGTGTCCATTGTTGATGGACACAGGCGAGGTCGTCATCAATGTCGCGGGCCCCACGGCATCTTCGGGACTTTGCACACCACATGAAGATCGGTGTGATCGGTCTCTAGCCGGCAGTACTTTCCTGTCTAGCTACGGATAGAGCCGCGAGGGATGACACTACGGTGTTGGTCACCTGGACAGTAGTGTCCTGATCGTTGATAGCTGAGTGTTCCATTCTCGATCAGAGTCCGCCTCGACATCGCCTGTTTGTTTCCCGTGGTATTGGCGGGAGGTTATCAAGGTCTTCGGTAAACACGCATGTGTTGCCAAAGTACTCCATGCGCGCCTGCTTGGTCGTTGGCGTCTGCATTATCTGCCTGGATGGGTGCGGCGTCGTCCTTCGGTCGATCGGATGCGACCAGTCAGGGGAACGTCCCTGGTGCCGTGAGCTGTGGCAGCAGTGCGGACACCACAGTTATAAACCACCATGTACTCGAGCGGGTGTGCGTCGCTAACAGTAGAATCCACCTCTGCAGGTGCACCACACCAAAGTTTGTCGATGTGGTTGTTTTCGTCGTGACTGGTTTCCGCCGTTGGTGAACACTGGTTTGATGGAACAAAATGCTGCGGCCATGTAGTGGCATCGGCGTTGGTTTTCTCGCCGTCAGCATACTGACGGTGGTTTAGTGAAAGCTCCACCTGGGAAACTGGGTTGCCCGGTGGGTTCTTTTCAAGACGACATCAGAGCCGACGAGAACCTGCGCCTGCAGCCTGCTCGAACCTGGCGAAAAGACCTCTCTCCTCGTTCACTATGCACTCATTGTCGTTGCATTCCCACGTTACGAAGGTGGCACCACTGTTGGCTACTTGGCGGCAGCAGCACCGGTAGAGTCGAGTGATAGTCAGGGGTGCCCGCCGGTAATCAAAGTGTTCACCACGGATGGGCATGCGTGGCTCTCACCGGCGCGGCGAGGCCGCTGGGATCTAAAGACATACGGGATCCTTACCTGCAATTGCATCGTTTACCGCGCAGTCGCCATCTGCAGCTTTTCTTGCTGCTCAGGAGTCAAAGGGTGATTTGCTCCAGGACAGCGATCTGTTTTCTGGCGTCCACCGCGAGGTCGGCGCTGGGGTGGGCGGTGAGTGTCTCCAGTCCTGTGTGCTGGTATTTCCGGTGTCACCGGGTGGTGCACGACAGCATTGATCAGTTTATCTCTTTGGTCGTTAGTTTTGCCACGCTGCTCGTTGGTGCTGCTGATCACCGTCGGTCAGCGGAGACACTTTTGTGAAAAGCCAGGAGGGGTCGGTGAACGGATCCTTCTTCCACGGTGCAGTTGCTGCCCACCGGGATGGCCCCTCGTGCGCTGCCCGCCTCGAGGGATCCTTCTCCACTCGCTATCCCTGCTGGTCGGGTATGCGCTCTTCAAAACCTTCCTTGGTGCAGGTGTGCGCATCCGGTACTCACGTCCGTTGGAGTAGTGCAGCCCAGCTGCATCTCCTGTGACCTTTTGGCAATGGTGAGTGTCGAGGAAAATCAAAAACAGACTTATGGACCACGTCACGTGGATATGCCCGAGAATTCCTGCCAGTAAATCACTTTGGATACTGCTGGTGTCGCTGTCTTGGGAGAATAGCTTACACCCTGGACCATCAGGGGTATCACCCGACATCACTCTGGACGGTATCGAAGATATGCAAGCTTTTTCCTTGGTGAGCTGCCCAACAAAACTCGACGCGGGGATCTTTCCTATCCACCAAGTATGTTGCAGACACGTTACCTGTAGTCTGACCAGGGTAATCGTCGTAGAGCAGAGGTAGAGATTCGCCCAGTTATTATCAAGTTGAAACTCGTATCTCCGATACGGTCCGCGCCTTTACGATCCACCGTCACCGTTCCTGTGGCATTGAGGTTGCAAACCAATAGCAATCTTCTGTTGGCACACCCAACACCGTGGTGGGTGCGTGGGATTTTCGTATAAACCAAAGACCAATAAAGTCGCTTTCGGAACCATTGCAGGTGATATGTATGCCATTTTCACCACCACCCAAGCGACAGAGCAGCTTCTGGCACCGATGGGGTGAAAATAGATCGGATCACCAAGGTCAACATCGGAACTCATTTTCCGAGAATTCACCCTTGTTGGTGCTTTTCCGCATCCCACAATCAGACCATAATTTACAGGCAACCCGCCAGCACCAGCACGCATACGGTGAGCTGAACCGATGACCGACTGTCACTGGCGTACTAGAACCAAACGCTGTGGTACCAATACTGTTTTGAGGTTCTTCCTGGGATCCGGGCGCGTGTACACTGCTTGCCAAAACGTCGCCCTTTGTCCACGATGGCGTCACTGTCTCGGACCTTTCGATCCGCGCTTGCCGGTCGCTACGGGTCTGTGAAACTATCCACCACGTGTGGGTTGAAGTACGCGGTAAAGTTTGAATCAAGTTTGATGCCCGTCAACGCCTTGCGGCTGGCGAGCCTTGACAAAATCAATGTTTGCTGAAGTTCAACCCAAATATCATTGAGCAAACGGTCCTTCTTTTCCAGTAGTCGCAGCCCATGGCTTCCTCTGCGCCGCATTCGCCTGCGCATATCAACTTTCGCAAAGGTCACCCTGGAGCACCGGGCATGCTCACCATCTGACTGAGAAGACTAAGGGCAGCACTCCTATGAACGCAGTGGAAATACGCAGGTACCGGAGGTGGCGGACTGGGTTCACCAGTGTGCTCATCGTTTCGCTTTCGCGTTTTCTGTCCTGTAATACCGGGTGCTGCACCGGCGAACAGCGCGGTGGCGCCTACGATACATAATCCGTGATTCCGGCACCGGTGAGTGCAGTTGCTGACTGCAACACTCCTCAGCGTTGCAGCGGCGATGATGGATCGTCAGCGGAGTCCACCATAACAGGCCCACCGTCTGAAGCCCACCAGCAGAACCACCACTGGCAGCACCTCCGCTGCTGTTTCTGAACCATCAACAGGTGGTTTTGTGGTCGCAATCACAATCCAGTGCGTGTTCGATGAAATTCCCGCCTCGTGGCGGGTCGTAGCCATCAGGGAAGAACGCTGCCGTGTTGTCAATGGGGTCTCGCGGATTACCCACGGCGGTGACCCGAGATACTGCGCGCGCATGGGCGGCGACGATTGTGGCGCACGGGCGTCGGCAAGCGCGCGCAGACCGGCTTCGGTGACGGTGAGGGCTAACCTCGCGGCTGGCGTCGTAACGCACGAGTGTCGTCGGTGTCGGCCCGAAAGTTGCGGTGCCCCATCGAAACCCGTGAGGGCAAACTCCAGCAGGGCGGTACACTGACGCGCACTCGGCGGGGGTCAGTGACTATGCTGACGTATAGTTTTCCCCTGTATCGGGTGCCGGGATGGTCCTGTTCAGGGTGTAGGTGATGTCATCACCAGACTGAACGTTAGTGGCGGAAGCGGTTTTGGTGATGAAATGGGCTGGTTTTTGCCTGCCACAACGTCATAGTTCACCGTCGCCCGTGTTCATCAGCAGCAGCACGAGAACGCGCCACCACGAGTAGGACACAGTCGCCAATACGCGCGGGTTGCTCCGTAACCAAATGAGACGCCGAGTGGGGTCGAAAACACTGCGGCGGCTGTGGTGGCATCCACCATGCAGGGTAGATTACATGGGTAAGTTCTCCGGTCGTTCGGGATGTTGTCGCACGTCCAGAGCATCAAAGCGTAGAAGTTCTTTCACCCTTCGTTTGCTGTTCAGTCAATTCCATTGACTTTTTGGATGTAAACACCACGCCGCAAAGAGGTTCCTGCGCTGTGTCCGGTGGAACTTGCGGTTTATTGGATGCTCAGTTGCGCTGTACGGCCTGCATCAGACGGAGGATGCGCATCGGCGGCGGCATCGGCGTACCACCGGCACGTCAACGGTACTGCAGAAGTGAAGACACCGCCGCTCGACTACGACTTGCGTGTCATTGTTGTCCTTTCTTCGTTTCCGCAAACCCGCAGGATGAGGTAAGAATAAACGCCCGCGCGCAGACATAGCGCAGCCCATGGCCGGCAGCATCCTATGCGGCGGTCGGAATGCTGGCTTTCGGCCAGCGCCGAGGAATCGTCGGGCGATGCCGCGCTTTACCAGCAGGCCACGGTGGAGGCTAGTGCCGCCAAAGGGTACGTGATCAAGGGTGACGCCGTCTTTTGCCCTGCACAGGTTGAAGATGCGTATCTTCGGAAAGCGCACGATGATGTTGTTGTCCACCGGTACGCCACTCGTTTACCGAGGGTTTCCACGATGAATGTATGTCGCAAGCTTCGCGCTTGTGATGCATCATTTCATGGTCGATGCGACACTCAGCGTGACCCGTCAGTGCCACGCATGCGTACTTCGCCGCCAATGGGAAAAAGCGCCGCCAGACATACCCAGCACCCTGTGCCGGAACCTTCTCGGTGGTTACGTGGTAAACCGGCAGGTCGAAATCGCCGACGGGACCGCAGGCGCGCCATCACCGGATTCATCGCCAGCACACGCAGTGCTCTCTGGTGTTCAAGAGATTCGGGTCGTTGGCGCGAAACTCCACGGATCGCGCAGCTCAAAACGCCCCAACCGTTCATTCCACTCCTGTGCGCGGGCAAGCTCTTGCTCGCGCTGATCCTGTTATCTCGTATCGACGCCGAGTACTGTCCAATCCGCACCTGGTCAGCGTTGTGCAGCGGGTCGAGACCACAGAGGGCCAGCAGCAACTATTCCCGCGACAATAAGGATCGCCGACAAACACCGACGATGCGGCGCTGGCGCGAGAGGGAAGCTGGGGTGCCCGATCGGCGCGCGATGCTTCGCTGGTTTCGTGCTACCCACACCATGGCGGCCTCCTCGGATAGTAGTGGAGTGAACGGTTAGAATGTACAGAGTTTTAGGCACCTGTAGCAACGCTTGCGGTTGTGGCGCAGACGCGCACCGCCGATGAGGCAGCAGACCGGCAGCCATGAGGGCAAGCACGCCCTCTTTTCACGGTGGCTGGCAAGCTGGCCGATGGCCGAATCGCTGTAATCATGACCTCGGCAGTCATGTTGAAATCAGTTGTTTCCAACCTTTCGGGTTACTTTGACCACAGGTTGCGGCTCTGGGTTCAGAGCAAAAACCAGACAGTGCTAGTTTCCACCACGCACGGCTCATCAGTAACGTCGGCATTGATGACCCTGCCCCTCATGCTGGACGCCGTACCGCGGCGGAAGTGGTCAGAGATTCGCGCCGCATGAGGCGGGCGTAAAGAGTGTTGAGTGCTTTGCACTGTTTCGTGTTTTGATCGCTCGATCCGTTAGTCAGGCTTCGCATCGACCGTCCGCGCACTTTCCTGGGTGCATCGTGTGCAGCCTGGCAAATTCCGCACCTGTCATGGTCCTCTGCTCCGTCCGCGCGCGTGGGTATGTCTTCACCCGTCTAACGGTGATCACCCGGCTGACCAAGTGGGAGAGGATGCGCAAGGTTGCCGTCGCCTTGTTGGTGGTCACAGAAACGACTGTCGAGTGGCGGTCACCACGGCGTCGTTATCCGCTTTGCGTTGTCGGCATGAACGCCGGACTTGCAGCGGTGAGGAGCTTTATCTGCACCTATGGCTTCAGGAGGTTCGTCTGGCGATGACGATCCAGGAAACTTGGCGCTGCCCATCCGATTGGAAGTCAATGGATACCCTGACCAGACTGCGCCTGTGCGGTTTTGAGTCAGCACAAAGTCACGTGCGCCTGCGATGAGTGCGTCACGTCACCTGTTTTTGCTGAGTCAGTTTACCTGGCCCTGAGATGAGCTCGGTCAAACTAGGAGTAAGCGCTGGCAGGTCGTGTCTGAGTTGCAGAAGCGGCTGAGCTTGTCCGCAGGTGCAGGAGCTCGATGGTGTATTCAGGTCATCACCCAAGTTGCAACTCATCAACTCCTGGTCTTGGTGGGTTAGACTTCCTGGTTTTGGCTTGACTGGTCTGCTCATACTTCCACGCCTTCATCCACGAGCGGCAGGTGACAAGGAACAGCGGCACGGTGTATACCGGTCTTCTGCTGCTCGGTGATCTTATAGACGCCGACCTATGAAATCCCTCGCACGCGTGAGGTTTGTTGGTGCTGATGTTGATCTGGCCACTGGTGTCGGTCTGTGGAGTGATCGCAGGCCGAATACCATCAATCAGGGGCAGTCTCCGCGGTCAGTTGGAAGCCTCTTTCCACCCGGCTGCCGTGTTGAGGGTTAAATATACTTTTTCAATTTTGAGAGCCCTCGCCGGAGCGGTTCGTCGTTTGGCCGAGCTCACCCTTGTGCTTGTTAATGGTCAGCGAGACCTCGTGCTCAAGATCCCACCGTGGTAGAGGTTGGGCTGGTGACGGATGGTTTGTTCTGCGCAAACGCGACAGAGAGGCCAGTGGGCCGAAAAGGAAGCAATGGCGCTTTACTGCTAACGATGCAGCACTTTCGAAACTTAGAAGTCCTCATGTTTTCCTCAGTTTTTGGTAAGCGCGTTCATGGGTGGATTCGTGACGCAGCGGCCTCAATCCACTCCACATGCACCATTCGATAGTGAAAACTCAATACCTGGCGGTTTTGGCATTGTCCGAACGCAATTGAGAGTACAACGCGCAATACTCAAATCAATTAAGCATCTGCGTGAATGTTTCCTTTACACCGCCGCTGAGGAAAAGAATATTTTCACATTATTTCTTAGTGGTAGAAAGCTAACATCTACCCTTTTGAATTACCCCTCGATACCTGCGCATCTCTCACTACACTCAGATGTCACTTACGGCACGCTGTCACACAACGTGCCTGAAAATCAAAACAAAAGACTACAGGATGTGGGCTCTATGATGGCGAGTAGCCCACCAACAGCTCGGCGATCTGGATAGTATTCAGCGCGGCAGCTTTCGCGGTTGTCCAGGACCACCAGCACGCAAACCGCGATTATCGTCGCGACTGATTGACGGATACGTCCCGCCAGGACTATCTCCCACCAACAGCGAGGGTGGGCATCACGCAGCTCCACACGGGGGCATCAGCCGGCAAATCCGCCAGCCTGCTCGGGGGTGATGCGCGAGTCAAACTCGCGTGATGGTCAGCGACGTATGGCGGTGGCTGACAGCACGCACGCACAGGTGCTCAGCTACCCGAATCAGGGAATGTTCAGGATCTTGCGGGACTCATTGCGCAACTTCTGCTCCTCATCCGTCTCACCCAGGCCATCAGCGACGATATTCGCCCCGCATAACGCAATGCGTATGAGCGATGGGGAACGACATAGGACCGAGTCTTCCGATTTGCAACAATCGAGCCATCGTGCGGCGATTCCCGTTCCGGTCACCTCAGCAACGCCCGGGCAGCGCATCCACACCCGCGATGCGAGGCCGGATACCCGCCTGGTAGGAGGATACGTGGCGAGCGGGTGAGACCAGCGGCGTCGTGAAGCAACTCAGCACCGGCATCGCCGCCATGGTCGTGCAGTTCGGGTTGTCGATGATCCGCTAGCAGGTTGTCCTTCTCGGGTTCACTTCCGAGACGATCAGCGGCACCTCGGTCTCTACGCCAGGCTGATTATCCCACCACCACAGCTGCTGCATAAAGATCGGGGGCGTACTGCGGGACGTAGGCCACCCGCAGAACAACGCGATGTCAATACCCTTCAGGGACTCCTCTGTTACCCTGCTAAGTCCTCCACCACAATGTCTTCACCGAAAGGAAGGGTCGTGCCAGCGGACGGTGCCGAACAAAACCGAATGTTATCAACGAAATTGCGCTCTTCAGAGATAGAACGCATCACGCGGCTAGCTGGCCCGTGGCACAGCAACGGCGATGGTAGTCATGGGAGTTCCTTCCTGCACCGACCTACATAAACATTTCGAAAATGAGTCTACTCCACCACACAATGCGGCGGGAGTAGCAATAAGTAATTTAGCTGACCGGTTCCGGCTGTCACTACAACCTCAGTGTCGCCGCCAGATCAAATGCATCGTAGATCGCGCGGGCGGCTTTAGCCATGTCAGCTTCACGGATCAACACCGAAATGCGGATTTCCGACGTGGAAATGAGCTCCAATATTCACTCCGGCATCGCGTACCGCCTCCGAGACGGCGGTAACACCCGGATGGAACATATACCAGCACCGACCAAAAGGAAACCTTGCCAATCTGGTCGTCGTACGGACGTTTCTTGCACGCCATCTACCTGCAATCAGCAACTCCATGGCGCGGGGACCGTCGGCACGCGGGCATGTGAAGGTGATGTCGGTGCAGTTGTCCTCGAGGGAGAAATGTTCTGCAGCACCATGTCAATGTTGATCTCAGCTATCCGCTAGCACGCGGAATGCTTTCGCCGCCTCGCCGAGGGCTATCCTGCAAGCCCAGCACGGTGACTTTCGCTATCGGAACTATCAGTTGCTACGCGGTGTAGTGCTGCTTCTTCCACGGGATATCCTCCATTGATCAGCAACGAGCGTGCGGGGTCATTACTGTACGACGAACGACGCAGGGTGGGACATCAAAAAGCGCGCGCGACTCCACACTTTCGCAGCACCGAATTTTAGAACCAACCGCAGCCAGCTCTAGCATCTCCTCAAAGAGCTTCTCCAACTTCTGAGCATTAGGAACAATGCGAGGTCGCCCGGCAGTACGCCATCCACATCAGAATAGATCTCGCACATCCGCCTTCAACGCCGCCGCCAACGCACAGCAGTGATGTCGGACCCGCCACGCAGCGTTGTCACATCGCGTGTGTCATATTCACGCCCTGGAATCCCGGCTACGAGGCAAATCTCTGCCGTTATCAGCGCCTCCGCGCACGGCCCTGGCGTCATCCACAATCCAGGCGTTACCATGCCGTTTCCGTGGTGAGCACCCCGCCTGTGAGCCAGTAAACGACTGCGCCTCGGCCCCAAACGACTCAATGGCCATAGCTACCAGCGCATTGGAATACGCTCACCGGCAATAAGCAGCATATCCATCTCACGCGCCGGCGACTTTTCAGGTTCACCTGCGCGGCAAGATCAAGCTCATCGGTGGTGTCACCCATCGCCAGAACACACGACAACAACATCGTTCCTGCTGGTAGCAACAATCCGTTCCAGCAACTCGACGTATCCGCTCCAGCGCTCTCAAAGCGAAAGTCCCCCATATTTCTGTGCGATCAATGCCACTGGACAGCCGCCCTTTCAGCGTAAAACAATGTTACGTTTTGTTCATCGTACCCAGAATCAACTACGGTTGAAAATTACAAAGCAATTTTATTGCTGTGCTGTTCGCCTCGCCTCCGCGCTCACCATCGCCTGAGACAGTCAGTGCGGCACGCATCGCCGAACAAGCCCCCGGTGACGGATCCAGGTTCTGAAACGCGATCCTTACCGTCATTAGCCGACCCCTCTGGTGAGCAGGCACAGGAACAACCCTGCTTGGGTACTTCCCTGCAAAACCATCGCCCTGGGTTTTTGGCACGCTGCTGGTGGTGCAGCCAGTGCTGGTGCTCCCTCGTGTTCACCCTTCCCGCTTTCCGCGCTTTCGACGCCGTCGCATCAGCCGCACCGAAACCTTCTGGTCGGGGCACTCACCGTGGCAGTGGCCGTTTTGGTGATCTCGGACGACCGCTTCCGATCACACCGCCCCTTGAGCGGTGGGTACGCCTAGCAGTCGGCATCGTATGTGTCGGACTGGAACGCTTCGCATCTCGATCCGACCGCGACATGAGCCCTCATCCTCGGCATAGTCACCGGCGCGCTCTTCGGCTACGTTGCTGTGCTCTCCGGCAGCCGTGAAATCTGCCAGTACTACGGCGTAGATCGGATTGATCACCAGCTTCGGGAGAGGCTACGCTCTGATCCTTGGCGCGACACTCCGGAACCGCCGTGCAGCAATCCTCCTTTCAACGCGGGCGCGCTGAAAAACTCTCTGCCCGCCATGACCATTCGAACCCATCGTCGCCTTCAGCCTCGGCTACATCGTGCTTGGCGAAAAAGTTCCAGGTCACCGACCTCGGTTGGCTCTGGATGGCCCTCGCCCTGATCACCATGATCATCTCCACCGTAGTGCTGTCCCGAAGAGCATGAAGAGTAGGTTTCGAGGCTGGCGTGCGAGAGTATGTATACGCTCAGGTCCACAAAGCAGGCGTTTTCGCGCTGAAGGTATACATACCTTACAGCGCACGTTAGCGGTATCCTCAGTGCAGTAATAACCATCTCTCCCCACCTGACCGACCTCTCCATCACATCCTCCCCTTCCGGCGGGTTTTTGCCCGCCGAAAATTTCCCCTGTTCAGCCGATGTGCTGTGAGCCTGCCTTTTGCCGAAAGCAATGAGTGTCAACATGACGGTTCTCAGGGTACTTTTCGAGGGTGTTTTCAGGGAAAACCCCGATGTTGACACATCTCCCAACATAGATATGCTCAGTTTGCGATGTCAGCACTGTTCATACTGTTCAGAAATTTTGAGGTGATTATTGTGTCGCGTTTGTTGTAGTCAGCTCGGTCGCGCCCACTATACGCACAGATTGAAGTTTATTGCCATGTGGTTGCTGCTTTTTGCGGCGGCCGCAGTGGCGGCAGGAGCGTTGGCGAAACCGCCGAGTGATTCGTTTAGCATGCCAGGCGCGGAATCGGTGGAGCTCAGGAGGAGATCGGTCGGCGTTTCAACACGTCGAAGATGAACTCACAGCCCCAGCCCGGCATGATTGTGGTCAAGGCGAAAGGGCACCCTCAGCGACCCGGAGCAGGCGGTGAAGGTTGACGCGATCGTCGATAAGCTGAAGCATTCGGATGCGCTGAAAAGCAAGGATATGATCGTAAACCCCGGTGGCGGCGGACGCGGCGATGCGGCGGGGCAACGCCCAACAGCGCGGACGTGGACGAGCTGTCGCCCGCTGGCGGACAAGACGACGAGGGACTATCAGGTGATGTTTGATGCAGCGAAAAGCACAGGATGTTGACAAAAATAAGGTAGCCGACGTCACTAAACTACTGAAAGACAACGCGGATGGCCTGGACGATCGCCTACACAGGCAACGCATTTGACGGCGCAGAGCAGCCAGGGCATGCAGAACAGGCTGGCGGGTGTTCTCGTGGCGGCTGTGGTGCTGCTGGTCACGTTCGGATCGCTGGTGGCTGCAGGAATGCCGCTGGCCACGGCGATCGTGGGCGTCCTGCTTGGCATCGCTGGGCATTAACGCAGCATCAGGCTGACCGACAGCATCGATCAGAACACCGCAACCCTGGCCACGATGATCCGGCCTGGCCGTGGGCATTGATTATGCGTTGTTTATTCTGTCGCGTTTCCGCAGCGGGGTTGATCCAGTATGTGGACGGCCATAACCTGACTCCGAAGGAGCTGGCGCAGCGTCTACGCAGCATTCCTCGAGACGAGCGCGCGCATCTGGCGGGCCTGGCCCAGTGGGTAAAGGCAGGCACGGCCGTGGTGTTCACGGACTGACGGTGATTATTGCACTGGTGGCGCTGGTGATTATCAATATTCCGAGCGTATCCGCCATGTCGCTGGGTGCTGCAGGAACGGTGGCTATTGCCGTGCTGGTGGCTATCGGTTTGCTTCCCGCAATTTCTGGGACTGTGGGGCACCCGCGCGTTTGCTGTCACGCATGCCCGCTTTATCAAGGCTCCCGACCAGGGCAGAGACCCGACGATGGGTGCCCGCTGGGTGCACATGATCCGCAAAAGCACCCGGCCTTGTTCCTGGTGGCGAGGCGTTCTTCGCTGGCGCTACTGGCTATCCCCGCTGCGCAGCTGCGCTAGCCACGCCGACGGGTGGCAATGCCGCCGCGCCGAGGTTCTCCGAGCGCACCGCCTACACCATGGTTGAGGACGCTTTTGGCCCCGGCCGTCAGGCACCAATGATCGCGCTTGTCGACGTCGCGTCCCTCCCCGAGCAGCAACGCCCCGAGGCGTTCGCCACCGCCGTCCGCGATTTCGCAGGAATGGATGGCGTGAAAAATGCCCAGGTTGCCGCAGTCAACGATGCTGGCGATGCCGCCCAAGTGATGATCATCCCCTCGAATGGCGCGACAGATAAACGCACTGTGGATTTGTTGCACAACCTGCGCGACCATCAGTCGGATTTCAAGGAGCAGACGGGTGCCTCGTACCGCATCACAGGCATGGCACCGATAGTCAGGATCTTTCTGACCGGCTCTCTGGCGTGCTCATCCCCTACGTTGCCATTGTCGTTGCGCTGGCGTTTGTGCTGCTCATGGTGGTATTCCGTTCCATTTGGGTGCCTCTGATTGCCGCGCTGGGATTTGCACTGTCAGTGGCAGCAACATTTGGCATTACGGTGCTGGTCTGGCAGGAGGGTTTCGCCGGACTAGTCGCAGACCCGCAGCCCCTGATCAGCCAACTTCCGATCATATTGATTGGTATTGTGTTCGGGTTGGCTATGGACTACCAGGTGTTCCTGGTCACCCGCATGCGCGGGTACCACCACGGCATGAAGGCTGACTCCGCCGTGGTGTACGGCTTCAAGCATGGTGCCCGCGTGGTCACAGCAGCCGCGTTGATCATGATCAGTGTGTTCGCCGCCTTCATGTTTATGGACCTGCAACTCATCAAAGTCATGGGGTTTGCCCTGGCCACGGCGGTGCTGTTTGACGCCTTCATTGTGCGCATGACCATCATTCCCGCCACCATGTTCCTTCTCGACGCCCGTGCTTGGAGCATTCCACGCTGGCTCGGCCGCCTACTCCCCAACGTTGACATCGAGGGAGAGAAACTTACCTCAAGGTTAACGTAAATTTTCAGGGTATTTTTCAGGGAAACCCCTGATGTTGACACGCCCCCAACATGGATACGCTCAACTGCATGAAAGCACTCCTATCCCTGCTGGGGGTGATTCTTGCTGTGGCCTTCATGGCAAGCCAGCATGCTCAATCACGCCCAAGAATGACCGTTACCAGAGAATTGCAGACGATCTTAAAACACCCGGTCTTGCGGTGGTCACCTTTGATGCCACCGGAGTGACCGATGAACACTACGTCGGTGTTGATTCAAACAGCAACCCCATCGGCCCGGATTCCCTCTTCATATGGGGATCCATTTCTAAATCGTTCACGTCCGCACTGGCCATGATGTTAGCTGAACAAGGAAAAATTGATCTCAATGCGCCCCTCACCAGGTACTATCCCGAATTCCAAGGAACAGCACTGGGCAATAATGGTGCCACCGTCACTGACCTCGCACACCCACACGGCAGGGACTGCCCGAGAACTCAATCCCTATCCCCACAGCCTGCAAAGTGTCATTGACGGGGTAAAGACCTACCATCAGTCGACCCGGTCGGCACGCATTCCTACTCAAACATCAGCTACATATTGCTGCAGCAACTGATAGAACGCGCCACTGGGGAATCGTACAGCACGCTGTTAGAAACCTACGTGGATCCGGCGACCGGCGTGACTCCTCTTAGCGCGCAGACACGATAAACAGCACCGTACCCCGCAGGCCGCACCCCTTCTTCACCGGAAACCTAGCGGTGCGGGAGCCTATTCAGGACTACGAAATCGGCGAAGGCAACCTCGCCGGGACCGGAAGGCAACTCGCCGACTACGGGGCGTGGCAACTTCGCCAACACCAAGCCGGCCAGCTACCCAGCACCTTGCCCAGGTCTCCACTACTGATGATTACGAGTACGGCGCGGGGCTTTTCTGCAGAGCAGTTCGATGGAACACAGCTGGTGTATCACGGCAGGGGCTGTTCCTGGATTCAACTCCTACATGGGCTTCAATCAGCAAACCGGCAAGGGCGTCGTGGTGCTCTACAACGTCATGGGGATTCGTGATCAGATGAACAACAATGGCATCGTCACGCCGGCACTGGTCTTCGCGGAGGAAACCCTGGGTGTGACGCCCAAGCAACAATCCTCCAACACCCACTGGGGTGACGTGATTGTGTATCCCAAACCCGCGCTCATTGTGCTTGCTCTGCTGACCATCGGCCGCGTGATCTACACGTGGGTGCGCCGCACTCCCCCGGCGCGAAGCACCAGGCGCAGGGTGATCACCATTGTCGCAACTCTTGTACTAGGGATTGGCAGCGTGCTGACCCTCGTATTCGGACCAGTGGCTCTTCTCGGTTTCACATTGCCGCTGTTGTATATAAGTGCCCCCGATTTCATGCTGCAATGTTGGATTCTCGCGGCGGAGATCGCCGTGCTCAGCGGCCTGATCGTTATCCGTCAGATCGCAGAGGAAGACGCCCAGCATGTAGGCCCCAAACCACGCGCCCCACAGTAACCAGCTGATGGCAATGGTGATCTGCGCGGGCGTCGATAAGCGGCGAGCAAAGAAGAACACCAGCGGAAGGAGCAGTAGATACGCCGGGATGAGTAGGCGTGGGCGGGAGTGCATAATGCCGTCGGAAAGCAGGATGTTGGCGGCGACGGCGGCGCTGAACACCCAGATTTGCCACGGTAGTTTGCGGAAACTCCCGGCAACAATGAATACAAAGGCGATCATGACGGCCACCGAGAGGAAGTAGCCTAATTCACGGGAGGCAAACATGGTGAAGGTGGCGAATTTTCCAGGTGGCTACTGCCCCGAGTCGAACGCAGATTCCAGCCCTCGCGCTGCATGCCGAAATAGCCGCCAATAGTAGGTGAGAGTAGCTGGAGGACCACCACAAATACCACAGTAAACCCAGGGGTGAAAGCAGAGTCGCGAGCCAACCTTGCCAGTTTTTCCGGTCGGTGGTGAGCACGGCCAGGAACAGCATCAACATCACGTCCACGGCGGTAATGCGTGTCAGGCCGGTGACAAAACAAAGGCCCGGCGAGCAACCAGCGGCGGTCCGCCATAGCCACCAGAGCCCAAATGGATAGCGCACCGAACAGAGTTCCGAATACGCCATATTGAAAGTGATGCCCATGGGCACACCGGCAATAAGAACAGCCGCGAGGATGCGGGCGCGCTGGGTTTTAGCGCCCCAGTGGTTAATGCTGGGAATGCGGTTGACTAAGGCCATGACACCGGCGATCATCACCACGCCAAGAAGGAAATTCACACCATACGCAATGGTTTCATGGTGAAGCCCCGTGATCGGGTGCAGCACCGCATGCAGTCCGCGCAACAGGTATGGAAACCCCGGGAAAAACGCCAGAGAGCGCTCGTAAACAGGCACCTCCACCACGGGTTCTGTGATGGCAAAGTAGCCGTCACGCGCGATGCTCACATAGTATTCCGCGTCCCAACGGTAGAACAGGGAATGCAGTGTGTAGCCGTTGGCGGTGGCCATCATGCCCATGATCACCAGCCGCACTAGTGAGGCAACGCTGAAAAATGCCGAATGCCCAAGCCAGTCACTCGAGTTAAGCCCGCCGGGCGACCTGCGGTAACCGGGGGCTGTGTGATCCAGGGCTGGGTAATCCGGGGGATCTGGGGCTTGTTGCGACACTGCCCCATTATCCCTTAAGCGTTATCCCCGTTGGAAGTGGGGTCGGGCGAAAAATCTCCATGCCTGATCCCATTTCTATGGTAGCTTTCTAGCTTTTTGCCCCTATCACGGAAAGATACTGTAGGCTGAACAACATGCTGCGCGCACGTCTCCTCCTTCTGTGCCGCGGCGGGTCAACAGTCTAGACACGGCTGGCACCCCGTCGCGGAGTTCAGGCGCGCCAGCCGTGGCCCATAGGAAACTGGGTAACCAACCAATCCCCAAAGGAATTTTTAAGCCATGGCCCCCTCTGATGCATTTATCTCCGCCCCGCGTGACATTTCCACCCCGGCTGGCCCCCGACCCGACGGCCAGCCCGCGTGGAATAAACAACGCAACTCCTCTATGCCCGTGAAGCGCTACCAACCGTTCGAGGTTGAGGTGGAGAAAATCGAGCTGCCCGACCGCACCTGGCCGAACAAGGTGATTGATTCCGCACCGCAGTGGTGTGCGGTGGACCTGCGCGACGGCAACCAGGCCCTGATCGATCCGATGAGCTCCGAGCGCAAGCACCGCATGTTTTGAACTGCTGGTGCGTATGGGCTACAAGGAGATTGAGTGGGTTTCCCTCTGCCTCCCAGACTGATTTTGATTTCGTGCGGGACATTATCGAAAACAACCTCATTCCCGACGACGTGACCATCCAGGTGCTGGTACAGGCCCGTGAGCATCTGATCCGGCGCACCTTTGAAGCCTGCGAGGGCGCAAAAAATGTGATTGTGCGCTTTGTGCAGTTCACATCGATCCTGCAGCGCAACGTGGTGTTCCGCAAAGAACGAGGACTCCATTGAAGCTGGCTACAGACGCGGCGCAGCTGATCAGGAGTTGCCACCGAGTACCCAAACACGAATTGGCGCTGGGTACTCCCCCGAGTCCTTTACCGGCACGGAGGTTGCCTACGCCAAGGAGGTGTGTGACGCCGTGGTGGAGGTCATGGATCCCACACCCGAAAATCCGATTATCCTGAATCTGCCCTCCACCGTGGAGATGACCACACCAAACGTGTAGCCGATGCCATCAGTGGATGCACCGCAACCTGAACCGCCAGGGATTCCATCATTTTTGTCGCTGCACCCCACAATGATCGTGGCACTGGTGTTGCTGCTGCGGAACTGGGTTACATGGCTGGTGCGGACCGCATTGAGGGCTGCCTGTTTGGCAATGGTGAACGCACCGGCAACGTCTGCCTGGTCACCTTGGGCTTGAACCTGCTGACCCAGGGTGTGGACCCCCAAATCGATTTCTCCGACATTGAGCAGATCCGCCGCACGGTGGAGTACTGCAACCAGCTGCGCGTACCGGAACGCCACCCCTACGGCGGTGACCTGGTGTTTACCGCCTTCTCCGGTTCCCACCAGGATGCCGTGAACAAGGGTCTGGACGCCATGGCCGCGAAGCTGCGCCCCGGCGCGAGCCACACCGATGTGAGTTGGGAGGAGCTGCAGGATATTGAATGGGAGGTTCCCTACCTGCCGATTGACCCGAAGGATGTGGGCCGGACCTACGAGGCCGTGATCCGCGTGAACAGCCAGTCCGGCAAGGGCGGTGTCGCCTACATCATGAAGACGGATCACGGTTTGACCCTGCCGCGTCCCATGCAGGTGGAGTTTTCCTCCGTGGTTCAGAACGTCACTGATGCCGAAGGCGGCGAGGTGGAGTCGAAGCACATGTTCGACATTTTCGCCCAGGAGTACTTGGATCGGACCACTCCGTTGGAGCAGGTTTCCATGCAGGTTGACGCCGCGAAAACGGAGAATGACACCGCCACCATTACCGCCCAGATCCGCTTCAACGGCAAGGACGTGACGGTGACAGGCACAGGTAACGGCCCGGTGTCGGCATATGCAAACGCCCTGGAATCCATTGGGGTGGACGTTGAGGTTCAGGAGTACACGCAGCATGCGCTGAGTGCGGGTGACGACGCCGCGGCTGCCGCCTACATCTACGCCGAGGTCAACGGCCAGAAGGTCTGGGGTGTGGGGATCGCCCGCTCCATCACCTACGCTTCCTTGAAGGCCGTGACGTCCGCGGTTAACCGCGCGCTTAGCTAGCCGCTACTTTTCCAGAAGGTCCGCCAGTTTCTTCTTTGCTCGGTGAATGCGCACTTTTACCGCAGACAGGGAAGCATTCTGGTGGACCGCTATTTCTGCGTATGTTAGCCCCGCCACTTCCGCGAGGACGAGTGCTTCGCGGGAATCAGCATTGATCTGTTGCAGTGCGATACTGAGCCGGTCATGGTCAGCAAGTTGTTCTTCAAAGGCGGCTGCTGTGTCCTCCAGTTGGATGAAATAACCGTCTTCATCGTCATCAATGGGTTTTTCTTGCTTGCGTTTGCGCACTAACGCTACGGCCGCGTTGCTGGCGATGCGGTAGAACCAGGTGCCAAATTTCGATTCGCCTCGAAAGCGAGACAGATTTTTCCACGTTGAGGCCAGCGCATGCTGAAGTGCGTCCTCTGCATCATGCTGGTTTTCGGTAATGCGCATGCACACGCTCCAGGCAATGTGTTGATACCTGGTGACAAGTTCCGCGAAGGCACGCTCGTCGCCCTCGCGTGCTTTGCTTAGAAGCTCAGCATCATCATTCATGTACCCAAACAAACCTTCACTCGTATGCGCACACCACAAATAGAGTGGCGTCGCCTCCTATCAACCTCCTATCAACTTTAGCCTAGCTCAACCTATTTTGAAGACAAATGCATACAGCTTTTATGCTATCCATTGATGTCAAAGTCAATGTCTATGTCGTCGGCATCGAATCCATTGTCATCATTGTGATAGGTGACTGCACTGTGGTGGCCATCGGCGTTGTCGTGAAAAGTGTCGTCATGGGACACGTCAAACGTGAGATCGTGCTGCCCGAAGTCGCTGTTATCGTCCCCGTTGTCCGTATCATCAACGTCATCATGCGTGACTTCGTCGCGAGACCTGATCGTCGGCATCCGTGGAATCATCGGTTGCATCGGCGTCGATAAAGCATGATGCTGTCGAAGTCGGTGTCGTCAATGTGATTTCATCCGACTCGTCATAGTCGGGGACGATGGAGGCATCAATGTCGTCATCAGGCATGGCGAGAGCGTCGGAGAGATTCGGTCCCACACGGCAGGGTCCAGGGAATCCACTGGTAACGAAAGATCAGGGGTCAAGGGAGCCGCATCATCGTGTGGCATCGTCATCCTCCATCAACTCCAGAGCATGTGCATTTTACCGCAACGTTACTGAATAACATCACTACCTGTCACGTTAACAAAAGCGAGTTGCGGGTTGTCGCTGGTCCCACCCAGATCAGGGTCACCCTCGGTGGTGGCCACCATCTGGAAGCCACTGTCTGCCCAGGCATCCTCAAACTGACTGATCGGGACCTGAGTGCCATTCCCATCAGGGTTACCCGGATCCTCCAGGGTGACCATGCCTGTATTGGTATCAATCTCAGTGACGACGAGCGCGTGATCTGGCATAGTATCTTCGCCAGCCGCATCAGCGGAATCGCCCCACAGCTCGCCGGAATCCACGGCGGCAATCACGCCACAACCAGCGTCAAGGCGGGCGGCGAGGTCATCCATAGAACTCGTAACAGTCTCACAGGGCACGCCGGAGGCATCCAGCAATGTCTGAATATCCTCCATATACAAGCCTTCGGAAATGTCCTGCGTGAGGCCCATGTTGTACGCCTGGTCCACCATAACCTGCGGGTCGGTGATGCCAGCGTCAGAGAACTCGTTGGCAATAATGGCCACGGAGGTGGGGCCGCAATAACCATCTACCTGTTGGTAGAACCAGTCAGAGTTCCACTCGTAGGAGTTGCCGTACACGCCATCATCATCCAGTGCGGGCTCCTCCCCTGGAGCAGGAACATCAAGGGACGGGTCGGATTCGGGCGCAGGATCGGGAGCGGGGGCGTCGATAACCGGGTCGTGGGTAGTCGGGTCGTGGACTTCCGGTGCGGGGGCAGGGTCGGCATGACCGGGATCAGCATCGTCAATGTCCACGGTATCTGGATCCACCATGTTGGGGTCAGCAACGGCGGGGTCCTGCGGCGGGGTCGTGCGTGGTCGGATCGATGGGATGATCGTGCAGATCAGGCACAACAGGGAGGCCGTCATCCGGGATATTGACAGCCGGGTCGTCGGCAATGGGATCCACGAACGGATCTGCGAAGGGGTGATCATGCCCCATATCGTCGAAGGACTCATTGAAAGAATCGTCTTCGAGGTCGCTCGGGTCAATGAGCGAGTTCAACTCATCGAACATGGGTGTTCGTCATATCCGTCCATGGAGAGTCGTACCGTTATTTCCTTGTGTGTTGCAGTGGGAAGGGAGGAGTGAAGGTCGAGCTGTTAGAAAGTGCCGTCCATACCAGCATCGTGCTGGACGGCGTCGTGTCCGAGGTTGTCAAAGTTATCCACAGAACCAACCGAACCATTGGCGTACGAGCTAGCATCCACGTTGGTGTCCATGATGCCGTCACCGTCGGAGTCGAAAGCTGCGTAGTCAAAGTTTCCATCACCGTTTACATCGTGATAAAGCACGTTTGCGTGACCATCCATGTCGGAGTCGACAGCGGCGACATCAAAAGTGCCGTCCTTGTTGTCGTCCATCAGCTCCACATCGGTGATGCCATCGCCGTCCAAGTCGAGCTGGGAATCAACAACAACATTGCCCTCAACTGTGTCTTCCTGGAAAACCTGGCCGGTTGCGCCGTCGGCGTAGCTGATCACGTCCATGTCACCGTCGTCGTCAATGTCGGACGATGCAACCACAACATTGCCCTTCTGCAGTGGTGACGGCCGTTTCAAACGTGCCGTTGCCATCTAGGTCAACATCGGTGAGAATAACTTCACCCTGGCCGTCAAGATAATCGATCTGCTGCACACCATCGGTGGTGGAATGCACTACGTCAATGCTGCCGTCGCCATCAACATCGCGGCTGGACACGTTCTGCGCATTGCTTGGATTCGGGTCGGCGATCAGAACATCATCCTGGGAGTAGTCCGGGCTGAAACCGTTCGAAATATCTGGTTCAGGCTGGCTGGACATGTGATCGACAGGAGTTGCGCTTGCTGAGCCCGAACCGGCCGAGCCTGCGCCAGCTGAGGAACCAGCAGCGGCAGAAGAGCCGGCTGCAGAGTCGTGGGTCACGGAGGATCCTGCAACATCGGAGGAGCCTGCCGAGGAACCACCGGCTGCATCGTGGATGGCAGAAGAACCGGCTGCTGCTTCAGCGTCGCCTGAGGAGCCTGCGGATGACCCAGCAACGTCAGAAGAACCGGCAGATGATCCACCTGAACTGGTGAAGCTACTAAACGCGCTCTGCGCACCATGGATAGCTGCCTCGATGTTTTCCTGCATACCCTGCACTGGATTGTCGCTCATGAATATTCCTTTCTTGTTGGCAGGTCCCGCTTGTTGCGGTCTTGGTTATGACCGTCAGCGCTGGCGAACCTATCTGCTGGACACTACTTAGACACGCCGTAGCTACAGAAAGTTACAACCGATGATCATTTTTATTTTGGGAACCTAGCTACATCAGTCCGGCCGCCTGGAGATATGCCTTTGCAGATTCCTTGTCTTTCAGATCAAAGCTGGTCAGGATGAGGTTTGTCTCAGTACTGGCGTAGGCCAATGAGTATTTGTTGTTGCTACCGGACGTTGCGGTGTCAGAGTAGATAAACGCAGCTGCGGTTTTGTTGCCGTTTTCCACGGTTTCGGTGTCTTTTTTGCGTGTGTCGTACCAGCCTTCAGTGATACGACGACGCTCAATATCCGAGCTGTCAGGGTCAATGTTGAACGTTACTATGGGAGGCGATATGGCGTCCCCAGCGAAGTAACTATATGCGGAACTTCCTTCCTTGATCTGGCATTGAACTTTCAGTCGACCAGTCTCGGTGGTTCCGCCAAGTTCGCATTTGTCCAGGTTTTCCCTGAACTTGGATGGGGCAGCCGCAAGCACTGCCTCACGGCTCCCCAAGTTGCCTGCGCTTGCACTGCTAGTAGCCGCTGCGGTTGGTTGTGTCGTGGTCGTTTCCTCCGATTTACCGTTGCCCAACAGATACATGGTCGTCGCACCAACCACTGCCACTGCCACAACCGCTGCTGCGGCAATGATCAGGTTTCTGCGGGTTTTCGAGGGTGCGCTTGTCGACGCCGCAGGGGTCGCCGAGGCTGCCTTCCCTGCGGGTGCTGTCGCAGTGGGTGTTGATGCACCGTAATTCGTTGTGCCGTAGTTCGGAGCACCATAGCCAGATGCACCGAAGTCCACTCCACCCTGCGCCGGTTCTTGCGTAGTCGGGGCATCTGCACCCATATTGTGCAGGGGCCATGCCGCGAACAATGGGACCTAAGGCGGAAATGGCTCCTTGAGCCACAACGGTTTTCGGGTCATCCAATGTGGCGAGTGGTCCAAAATTCTTGAGGCGGTCTTGCACAAGCGGAATACGTGATGAGCCGCCGGTGAGATATAACGCAACAAGATCCTCAGCGTTGGTGATTCCCGCGTCGGCAAGCGTGGCTCGGGTCAGCGCCGCAGCTTTATCCAATGCCGGGGAAATAATCTCTTCAAATTCTGCGCGAGTGATCTGGAAACGCTCGGTCTCACCACCGCCGCTGACCACTACCGTGGCGTAGGAAGCCTCAGAGAGAAGTTCCTTAGCACGGCGGATGGAATCTTCCAGCGCGTGGCGTTCCTGCAGAGGTGCCTGGGTGCGGAAGTAATCCAGGAGTTCTGGGTTGCGGTCATCAAGCTGCTGGTCAACCCACCTGCGCATCATCGCATCGAAGGTTTTTCCACCCAACGTGTTATCGCCGCGAGCAGCAATCACATCGAAGGCATCATTGTCATTGGCTTCCAGCACGGCAACGTCCAACGTTCCGCCACCGAAGTCGAACACAGCGATGCGTTGCCCCGGTTGCAGGGTTTTTGCTCGGGAGTAGTAGTGCGCGGCAGCCTGCGGCTCGGAAATGGTGGTAATCTTCGCCGCCGACAAGCCCAGTTGGGCGGCGGCATCCAGCAGAACCTTAATCTCGTTGGACGACCACGCCTCTGGGTGGGTGAGCACCAGTTCGGAAGGCTGCACGTTGCCATGTTCGCGGGACACGCGCTGCACTACGGAGGACAACACCGCAGCAACCGGCATGGAGGCGGACAGATCATAGCCGTTGACCTGGAACATTTGTTGCGGGATCACGCGCTTGGGTGCCGGAATGAAACCCGCAGGGTTGGACTCGGCCTTGTCCATAGCGACGTCGCCAACGTCGATTTGCTCAGGTGATTCGACGTACACGGACGAGGACATAGTAGTGCGGTTGTGGCTAAGGTTCACCGCCTCAACGGTTCCCTTGACGGGGTTTGTGTGCGCCGCCGCCGTGTTGGAGGTTCCAAAGTCAATGCCAATGGTCCAGTTTGTCCCGGACATGTAGCCGCCCTTTCACAATGTTCTTTGTAGATAAACGCAACGCCAGGGAGACCCCAACTACCAGCGGGGTCTCCCGATGCCTCTAGTTTTTGACGTTTTCGATCTTCTGATCAGCTTTCTTCAGAATCTCATACTGTGCTGCGGCCATCTGTGAGACTAGCTGCTTCTTTTCAGCCTTGTCTTGCGGTTTGTTGGTGTAGGCGCGGTCGCTAACATCAGCAACATAACGGCCATTAGTCACGTAACAAGCATATTGAGTACCATTCACCTCTTCGTTCTCGGTACAGCTAGTACCTGGAACGCCCTGCGGTTCATCGTACTGTTTTGCCCCGGCTTGCAGATCGTTGGACATGAAGGAGTTGAGGATCGCTTGGGCACCAAAATCATTATCGGCACGGAACACAAGCGAGACCGCCTTACCATTCTTCACTGATCCAGCTTGCGTAATAGTGTCGTAGATGTTTTTGGTATTGGAGTACAACGATGCCGTACCACGCGGACCATACGTACCTGGGACCTGCGCAGAATCCGTCTCACGTTTTTGCAAAGCATAGATGGCAATGTTGTTGGGATCGTGGGGTGGATACTTTGTAGCTTTACCGTATCCTGCTGGAGTTTTTATGCCCGGGAACTGCTCCAGCAATGGAATCTGCTTGTCGTAGGATTTTTTGACATAGTCTCGACTCCATTGTTCCTGACCAACAGGCGTCGATGTCCATGTATAGACTACATACTCATTGTAGGGAGTAAACGCGCTGTAGTCTGTCTCTCCTGTACTCTCCGATGTATAGTGCGCTGCGTAAGTGTTGGGCATGTTGGGGATAGAGTCTGGTACATAAGACACAGCCAACTCATTTTCGGCGACAGGCGCGGTAATTTCCTCGGCCAGCTTCTGCGCCACCTCTTGCGCGGTTGCAGGGCTGTCATAGCGCAGCACTACCTGAAATGTGGTCGTCGCTGGATCCACAGCCCGAGCTTTGGGGGCTTCCGCGGAATTATAGTAGCCGGATTGCAATCTGTTGTCATACGCTTTCAACATATTGACAGCCCGATTGGATGCAATCATCCCCAAGCTACCCGCACCGAAAACTGCGCGGCCACCCTTACCTTTACTCAACACAGGATCAACTTCATACGGCATGGGCACATACTCTGCCAGCAAAAACGACTCAGTAATGTGACCAGTTTCTGGGGTGGGATCCGGTACCGGTTTGAGTGGCTCCGTCTTGAATCCGCCGGTGTCAAAAGCTTTGGCGGCGTCCGACTCCTTTCCTGCGCCGACAGCGTCGGTAGCGGTGGATGTCTGCCCGGTCGAGCCGTCCTGAGACTTGCTTAACGGGTTAGGCAAGTTTCCGCAAGCAGATAGCAGCGCAACGCTGAGCAAAGCTACGACGCTGGCCTTCAGCTTCTTCATGGCGCCTCCTTTTTTGAGATCAAAAATACAGATAACATCTTAGGCCGTCAGCCCTCAACATTTGCTTGGATGCGTATAACGTGCGAAAGGTTACAGTCACCTTAATTTTTCGATAGGGTAAATAAGCGAGTCATGCTATCACCGAAAGTGACACATTGTGAAAACAGAGATACGTACAGGTCAAGAGGCTGATCACAGCGACATTGAAGACCGCGCAACCAAGCTCCTGACAACCATTACCGATAAAATCCTGCGTCAATACAAGCTTGATGACATTAGCGATCTTGCCGTCGCCCGCGCATCAAGCACGCAGCAAACACGATCGGTCGTTGTTGTTGGAGAGGTCAAACGCGGCAAAAGTTCTCTGGTAAACGCGATCGTCGGCAAGCGAAATGCCTCACCTGTGGGCGTGAATGTCACAACATCAACGGCGATTGCTCTGACCTCCGAGACGGATGAGTTACGGGAGGGCCAAGCCTGCCTGTTCTACCCCGACGGTGAAAAAATCGTGCGCCTCAATGAGGTAGGTGAATGGATCAATGCTGGTGCCGTGCGTGCCGCGCAGGAGGACGCGGATTCCCTGCCCACCCGCGCCACCATTCCGATCCGCAGGATGCCGCTGGAGGGTGTCACCATTGTGGATACCCCGGGTGTGGGCGGGCTGGACCCGAAGCTGTCGGCGCTGGCGAAAGTGTCGGTGGACCAGGCGTGTGTGCTGGTGATCGTGTGCGATGCGTCGACCACCATCACGAAGCCCGAGATGGATTTTATCCGTGATACCGGTTCCGAAATCGAAGCCATCATCGTGGCCGTCACCAAGACCGACAAGCACCTTGTGCGCTGGCAGGAAATCGTGGAGCAGAACAAGAAACTCCTGCGTGAGCACATCGGCCGCGACATTCCCGTGGTGGGCGTGTCCAGCCTGCTCGCAGTGATTGGTTCGGAAATGTCCATGGCGGCAGGTGGCGGCAAAGTGCTGGAACTATCCGGCATCAACGACCTCAATGCGCTAATCGCCGGCAAATTCCGCATTGCCGAGCATCTTCCGCTGGCCAATGGCCTGCGCATCGCCACCAAAGGGCTCCGCGACCTCAACGACGACCTTCAACAACGCCTGGAGATTCTGCGGGAAGGCGACGCCGCCGTCCCCGACCTATCTAACCGGCTCGAAGAACTTAAACAGCTCAAAAAAGAAGGCGAAAGCTGGGACTACTACCTCGGCCGCGACCTCACCCTCATCCGGCAGGAGTCCATGGACCAGCTGGAACAAAAACTCGATGCCATCCGCGAATCCTGGACCGAGCGCATCAACAAAAACGGCATGGCCGTGCTGCGCAAAAACCCGCAGTACTTCACCGCAGAAATGGAACGCGAGTTCCAGACTGCCATCGGCGAAACACTCACCTACTTCTCCACCGAGCTGGAAAACAGAATCGTCAAACCCAGGTTCGTTGACTCCGATGTCATCTGGGAACAAATCAGAAACGAAGTCAGCTCCGCCTTCACCGGAAAAGAACTACAAACCCACGCTGTGCAGGGCAAAAACGCCAAGGGCTTCTCGACCCCATGATGCTCATGATGGGCATGTCCGGCGGCTCCATGCTCGGCAGGGGTGATCAGCACCATGGTGAGCTTCACCGGCCTTGGAGCCATCGTCGGCGTCAGTTGGGTGGCCTTCAACGTAGGCTTCCGCGCCATGCGCTCCGGCAAAACCAACCTGCTCAACTGGATGCGCGAAACCACCGCCACCTCAAAAATGTTCACCTCAAAATCCTCGAAGCAGCCATTGCCAACGCCCGGCCCGCCATCCAACTCCGCTACCGCGAGATACCTCAAAGACATGCTGGACACCACCCAAAAACAAATCCAGGAAGCCGAGCGCGTGGCCAAAAGCCGATCAGGCCAGCCGCGAGAAGCGCAAAAAGACGCTGGAAAAGAACATCACCATCATCAACAAAAACATCACCGCGGCAGAAAAAATGATCACCGAACTCACCTCGCAGGTAGCCCACCGCGGACAGCAAGGATAAGCCGAGATGGACCTCACATCAATCGCACTCAACCAAGCCCTCGACTACCTCGGCACCCTCAGCCCCGCGCTGTACGACGAGGCACAACGCATCCGCCACTCTCGACGCCCCGCCGCGCATTGTGGTGGTCGGGCGCCTCAAATCGAGCAAACATCCGCTGGTCAACGCCTGATCGGCGCTCCCGTGGCCGAAACCGCTGCGCTCGAAGCCACCAATGTGGTCACCGTCTTCCAATACGGCGCACCCGACCGCGCCGAAGCCGTTCTTCTAAACGGCGAACGCCTGCCCATCACCATTCAGCGCGGCGAAGTGGCGGCGCTCCCCGCGCCTGTTGAAGAAATCAGCTTCATCCATCGCTGGATGCCCACCGCCTCCATTAAAGACTTCTCGCTGATCGACACCCCCGGTCTTGCAACGTTGACCGTGGAAAACGAACAACGCACCCGGCGCATCCTCATCGACGGCTACGAACAAACCAAAGCCATGTCCGTGGATGCCGACGCCGCCGTCTTCCTGTTCGATGCCACCCCGCGCATGGACGAAGTGAAGTTCATCAAGGATTTGGGCTTCACCTCCCTGAACACCCTCGGTGTGCTCTCCCGTGCCGACTCCTTCGGTGAAGGTGCACTCGGCGAACGCGACCCCCTCGACCACGCACGCCAACACGCCGACACCCTGGCTGAAGCAACTCTCGGGCTCGGTGCTCACCGTTATCCCCGTTGCTGGATTGCTCGCCGAAACCTCCCACACCGGCGTAATCACGGAAAAACGACGCCCGCGTCATCAGCCAGCCTCGCTGAGGGCCACCGGGTGACCTTATTGACATTATTGCTTCTGGAGGTGACGCTGTTGAGGGATGGCTGCCGGCGCAGGGTGGTGCCGGTGGTGGTGCCGGTGGGACGCAGCAGCAGGAGATTTGCAGGCGCGTTGTGAGGACTCATTGGCGAATACGGACTCTTCCGCGCCCGCAACGTCGCCCGCCGAGGTGCCAGCGAACTCAACAGATGGGCCACCACCATCCGGTGTGCCCGAGACTGCGGCAATTACTGGTCACGCGCTTTGGCAAATTCGCCACCACACACCGTGCAGGGGCGCATAGTCAAAAGAAATGAAAGCCTGGCTTTTAGTAGGCAACACCCCAAAGACCAGATACTCAACCTGGTCTCCACCATGCGCACTGACCCGCGCCTGATCACCGTGTTCCTGCTCCTGGATTTGAAGGCAGTCCAAGACACCAATCCCAACACCCAACTCATCCAAGAACTAACCCGACTGATCGCCGGAGACACCTTCCAAGAAAAACTTGGGCTCCCCGTTACGGCATCAATGTGGGACGTAGTGAACACCGCCCAGCAGAAACTCCAATGGGCGCACATGGAATTCCTCTCCGCCCTCACCCCCGCCGAAGACGCAGCACTCGTGACCATCCAACGCGCCTACAACGACCTCATCCGCATGGCGCAGGGGCAGTGAGGGGTGCGTTAGATGGTAAGTCGAGCTGCTATCTAACTAGTCGTCATCATCCTCCATGAACGGCTCAGCGATAGCCAACAGGCCAGCCACCGATGGGCACACGTACCACGAACCGGTTTCAGCATCGGTGAAGTAGGTCAGGGCATCGCGTGGGCCACCATCAGCACCGGCCATCTGTCGAAGCATTTCTTCCAAACGCCACTGCTCGAACGAGAAACCAACGAATGTGGTGCCGTGATTTTCCAGTTCCCCGTAGGAGGTGTTGCGGCGGAACACATCTTGCTCTTCTCCGTCTTTTTTCGACCACCGTGCGAGAAACGTGTGACAGAGTCAGGGCTTAACGTCGTCAGGCAATTCGACACTGTCCTGCTTGGTGCGGCCAATCACGTCCTGTTGCCTATCCACAGACAAGTTGGACCATTCACGGATGCGGTGGCTCCACTTTTGGAACAGCAACACAGACGAGCCAGCACCGGGCTGACCAGCAGGTACACCAATCAGTCCAGGTGCTTCTAGCGCACCTGGGTTCTCGGTGCCGTCTTCAAAGCCAGTGAGGTCGCGGTTGAGTTCATAGGGCCAACCGACTGTTTCATCAGCGAGCTTGAGGTACCCCTTGAGCTGTTTCAGAATGTAAGAGGACACCTCAAACGCCTGCGAGCGGGAGAACGACGCTACCCACACCCAAGCGTCATGCTGGGTGGCGGGCATTTCATACCCATCTGCGCCTTTGAGGGGTTCGTTGAACCCATGGACGTCGTTAGGCACGTACTGAAAGTCAGAGACTTTCGCCCACAGTTCGGGGCGCACCCCAACCACGGCGTTCGCACCTACAGTGGTGGGCAGGTTGATTGCCGCAGCTAGGCGGCCGATTGCTTCTTTCGGATCCTTGCCTTCAACAAGGTCAAGTTCTAGGTACACGTGATCAGTGGTACCCAGGGCTGTGATTCCACTTTGATGAGTCATGGTTCCGTGTGCCAGCGGTGGTGGCAGATGGGTAATGATAGCCGATTTTTGCATTTAAAAATCAGTCCAAGAAGAAAAAATTAGCGCCTTGCAAAATCAAGATAATCACGCAAGTACGGCTATCCTGCGGTCAAAAAATCGAAAGTTGACTCAATAAAAATTAATCTTCTCTTTCATCAGAACTCGATTCAAGATGGACGGTACCAACATCAGCTATAATTTCAATATCCGACCCCTCTACATTAGCACAACTCAAGATATTAGTATCCTCCCAACCATTAGCATCGTTAATTTTAGCGAAACTCAAATCAGAATATTTAAAGTCAGCATCTTTCACATCAGCTGATTTAAGATTAGCGTCATTGGTTTAACAGACTCAAAGATTAGCGTCATTTTAGTTCAGCAGACTCAAAGATTAGCCAAACAAGTTCAGCTGATTTAAGATTAGCTCCATTTAGTTTAGCTGATTTAAGATTAGCGTCATTTAGTTCAGCAGACTCAAGATTAGCTCCATTTAGTTCAGCAGACTCAAGATTAGCTCCATATAGTTCAGCAGACTCAAGATTAGCGTCATTTAGTTCAGCAGACTCAAGATTAGCTCCATTTAGTTCAGCAGACTCAAGATTAGCTCCATATAGTTCAGCAGACTCAAGATTAGCCCAATCAAGTTTAGCTGATTTAAGATTAGCCAATCAAGTTTAGCTGATTTGGATTAGCTCCATATAGTTTAGCAGACTCAAGATTAGCTTTATATAGTTTAGCAGACTCAAGATTAGCTTTATATAGTTTAGCAGACTCAAGATTAGCCGAATCTAAAACAACCAACTCAAGGTACGCGTCACTAAGAATCAACATGGGACATCTAGCATTTGACATCCACAAATCCATTGTAAAAGCACCTCTTAAATCCAAATAGGCATCACCTCTACCACGGGTGATTGAGCAACCAATCACCATCCCAGAAAAGTCTAATTCAATAAGAGATAAGGACCTTCTTCCCTCAGCCTTTGCTTCAAATCCTCTCGCACGAGACTTCCAGCACATGCATATTCTCAGTATCAAACTTATAAGCAATATCAAAGAGCTCCTGCCGATGACGCTAGCCCTCTTGCTCTAGCGCATCTTTCTTAGCTTTATCTCCTTCAATTCCTGCAATTTCCGATTTAATCAGCGCATGCCAATCGTCTAGTTGGAATAAAATTTCTTGCACGCCAACAACCTGTTTTAACTCATTTTCAGTGCATAAATGCCCAATAGCGGCCCGCCAGTTTTTCAACAAGGTCTATACGCTGAGTTATTGATCTTTGCGCCCTGTCTTTCTGAGCTTCTGCAATAAGTCGCTTGTGTTCGCGTTCCGACTCTGCCCTAAGTCGTTCATCATGCATCTTTGCCTCCGTTACAAGGCGTTTATGATGACGATCATCCTCAGCCGTAAGTCGCTTATGTTCGCGTTCCGACTCTGCCCTAAGTCGTTCATCATGCCTCGTTGACTCGGACTCAAGACGTGCATTATGCCGCTCATCCTCCTTTTCTTGCTGTTCAATGGCACGCTCGTGAGCCATCAAAGTGTCAACACAACACCAGAGATGGTTATCAATGAGGTTTTCGCTAACTGTCCATGAGTTACGATTTGACTCCACACAAAGGACCACACCTCCGGCACCGAGGCCCAATCCCAAAACAAGAAGCCCCCAACGCAGAAAATTCTTCCATATTGTTTTCTTTTTTCCATTTCCGTCTAGCAAAACCAGCTCCCACTCTTAGTAATATCTTTACTGATAATAACACAATAGCTGGAAGCAGGAAAAGTATTCAGTATTTTCTACAAGCAGTCAATTGCAGCTCCATTCACCCCAACACCCCCTCCTGGTAATCGGCACAGCAAACGACCTCCGATCCCCTACCCATTCACTCTCTGGAACAGCCTTTTCCAACGCAACAAGATCATCAGCGCTGAGCTGACACCGCATTGCTTCCGCATTTTCACGCACTCGTTCTGGTTTGCGCGTGCCGGGAATGGGAACAACGTCATCACCTTGGGCAAGCAGCCAGGCCAAGGCAACCTGCGAAACAGTCATGCCCCGTGATTCTGCAAAAAGTAGTCAATGCATCTACCTGTTGCATATTGGCGGATAGATTCGCGTCAACAAATCGCGGATCGTTCGCGCGAAATGGGCTTTCAGAAACAGCGCTAGCATCCAGTCGCCCACCGAGCAGCCCACGTCCGAGCGGGCTGTAGGGAACAACCCCCACTCCGAGCTCACGAGCAACGGGGATAATGCTGTGTTCGGGTTCGCGCCACATTAGTGACCATTCCAGTTGTACTGCTGCGATGGGGTAAACACCCACAGCACGTTGTAGTTCGTCGGGTGTAACTTCGGAAACCCCGGGGTGGCGTACTTTTCCTTGAGCCACTAGGTCACTCATGGCACCGATGGAGTCTTCGATAGGCACTTGAGGGTCCACGCGGTGCAGGTAGTAGAGGTCAATGACGTCGGTTCCTAGTCGGCGCAGGGAGTCGTCACAGTAGGGTAGCAATGCGGTCGGGATGAGCGTCCAGCCCAACACCGTCGTCGCGGCGCATGATCCCGAACTTTGTTGCAATCTGAATCTGCTCACGCGGCACGCCACTGCTTGCCACAGCCCGCCCAACCAATTCTTCGTTGTGTCCTTGCCCGTAGCTCATAGCGGTGTCGAGCATGGTGATTCCAGAGTCGAGAGCTGCATGAATAGCAGCAACGGATTCGGCGTCGTTAACGGGCCCGTACCCTTGGGAAAGTCCCATGCATCCAGAAGCCAGAGCTGAGGTCTTCAATCACCGAGATGCCGGACGGCTGTATCTGCAAAGTTGTGTTCTGATGTCATGCCACTAGCCTGGCATTCATGAAACTATATGTCTAAGACAAAGTTTTCATCATTTCCATCACGATTTATTATGACCCCATGGAACTGCGTTACTTGGAGTCTTTTGAGGCGGTTGTGCGTTGCGGTGGTTTTACTAAGGCCGCCGAGGACCTACACCTTGCTCAACCTGCGATTTCATCTCACATCAAGAAGCTAGAACAGGAGCTGGGAGTAACCCTGTTACACCGCTCACGAACCGTCACGCTCAGCGCCGCCGGTGAGCGGTTTCTCCCCTATGTTCGCCAGGCTCTCGCCGATCTGGACGAAGGAAAACGCCTGATGCGAGCGTTCCGGTCGGTCTCGGCGGGCCATGTTCGGGTTGCCGTGACTCCACTAACAGGAAAGTTTGACCTGGTGAGCGTGCTCAGTCGCTTCCGAACGCGCTATCCGGGTGTCACGGTATCGCTGCGCACTGGCCTCATCGCAGAACTCATACACGCTTTGGAGGAAGGCCAGGTTGATGTGGTCATCGGCCCCGCCGATGCCGATGTCGCCAACGCCAAACATCTACAGCATCAAGAAATTGCACCTGAACACCTGGTTCTTATCACTCCCCTGGCTGGTCCTCGCCGCGTCAACTCATTAAAGGATGTGGCAACCGAACCCTTCATATGCCTGCAACCGGACAGCGGCCTACGCCATTTACTTAATCAAGCTTTCGCAACCTTCAACGCACAACCGCGCGTGGAGTTTGAAACGCACAGTCCTGCGAGTATTCGCGAGTTGGTTGCGGCTGGGATGGGGTGCGCATTGATCGCGCACTCTGTGGCAGAAGCACCGGGTCCGGCGGTCCAGGTTTCACACCTTGTCGGGTCTTCCCCCACACCCGCAATCAGCGCCCTGTGGAAGCCGGACGCCGATCCTCCCATTGTTCGGTGTCGGAAGAACTCGCCTGCTAAAAGTTTGCTTATGCTCAGATCAGAAAAAGGGCCGTTTGCGTGCTTGAAGGTAAGCACACTTCACACACCTCTAACCTTCCACCTCCTTCTCCATCCCCCGAATAATGAACTCCACTTTCCGGTCAGCGTCCCGATCAGTCCAACCAGGTTCAGGGACGTAGATGCTGGTGTCACTAGTACGATCACGCACAGCCTCAATGCCGGTACGGCCGTCGTCACCAACCTGCCGGGCGCTGCAACACCGATGTGGCGGGCAATGGTGGTGTCGCCAATGAAGTCGAAGGCGAAGGCGGCTTGTTCTGGCCGGTCCTGTTTTCACCAGCTCGCCACAATATTTCGAAGGTAGTCCTCAATGTGGGTGAATGCGCTGGGAAACTGAAAGATAGTGATGTCCAAGCCGGGGTATTTTTCGCAGCATGCCCATACTTCTTCGGCAGCATGGCGGAGGATGTCTTGCCAGCTCCAGTCCGTCGGGCGGCGGTGTCATGGAACGCCCGGCATGGGCAAGGCGAGCGTGGACGAGGCGTCCCGGCTGTCAAAAGAGCCGGTAGACGGCCGAGGTGGCCACGCCGAGTTGGGTAGCCACACCAGCGATGGTGAAGCGGTCAATGCCGAGGTGAGTGCAGCCATACAGCGTCTTCACTGGTGAATTTGGGTTTTGGGGCCGGTTTTGCGACCGAGTCGTGGTGTGACCATGGTTTCTACGTTGGTTGCCAGCCCTGCTGCAGCCGCAGGGTGTCCCAGAATGCCAGTAGGTTCCGCCTCGTTCGAAGAGTTCGGAGTGGGTTCCGATGTCTTCGATGGTGCCGTCTGCCCGGAATTGGACGATGGTATCGGCCTTCCTGATGGTGTCCAGTTTGTGCGCTATCACCAGCACTGTTGCGTTTTCACGCAACTTATCGACAACCGCGACAATATTTGTTTTCATTCTCCGGGTCCAGCGCCGATGTGGCCTCATCAAGTAACACAATGGGTGCTTTTTCAGCAACACGCGCGATGGAGACACGTTGGCGTTCACCCCGGATAGCGCCCGTCCGCCTTCGCCCACGGAGGTCTCCCATCCACGCGGTGAGACGCTGCACGATTTCAGTCACGCCCGCTCGACGGGCTGCTTCGTGGACTTCTTCCTCGGAAGCGTCCGGGTTACCGATGCGGATGTTGGCTTCGAGGGTGTCGTCGAAAGGGTAAACGTCTTGGAACACCATGGAGAGCTTTTTCATCAACGTGATTGTTGTTTGTTCCGCACATTAAGCCCACCAACTTTCACCGCACCGCTATCAACGTCGTAGAAGCGGCTAACCAACCTGGCCACGGTGGTTTACCGCAGCCGGACGGCCCAACCAGCGCCACCATGCTGCGGTTGGGCACGTGGAAAGATCACCCGTTCAGCACAGTTTTGTCGATCCGTAACCGAAAGTCGTCCTCAAAATAAAGTGGTCGGGCGTGGGTTGTGCCGTGGATTCCGTAGGTTCGGGCAGGGGCTGGGCGGTCGGGACGTCGTCAATGGGTCGAGGGCGGGCGTCGTTCTTCGAGGGCTAGCAGCGGTTTCAGTGATGCCCACGAGCGTATGGGTAAAACGAAGGCACAAACCAATGAACGCAATGGTGGCGACTGGTTCGAGTTCCTCCAACGGCGAGGTTTGCGGCAAGGCTGATCGGTAGCGAGTCACCACTTGCGTGAAGGCACCGCCGAGCAGGGTTACCAGCAATTTCATGCCAGAGCTCCTGCGTTTTTGCTTTAAGCCATGCGGCGTTGGCATCGTCGAGTTTGCTGTAGTGGGTGCTGCGCCCACAGGAGCGCAACGCAGCTTGAGCAATGTGTGAATTCGACAAAGGCGGTTGCTGAGGTTCCCGCTCGGTGGGTTCACCAATGCTCTTCCCGCTTTATTGATAAGCCCAGTGGTACACAGCACAAGCAGCAGGAATACGGGTATAGAGATGGTGCATGCAAGACCAGATGCCAGTCCACGTCCAAGCGAGATACTAGCAGTACGATACTGGCGGTGACACGTTGGATGATGGGTGAAGAGCATGTGGGCGATGATTTCGCCGGTCGTGGCGAGTTCGTTGGCTGCCAGTCGGGACAGCAATCCAGCGAGGGACGGTTAAACCAGCCAAGTGGGAGCGATGACACCTGGTCACCAACTGTGCACATTCACCCGGAGTCAGGGCCGTTTGGTAGCCCCGGTGCTGCACATATCCCACAATGGCACTGACTTCGGCGAGGATGCTGGGTCACAATCGCAACCCCACACCCCAAGCCCCATACCGGTTCGTTGTTGGCCAGAGCGGTGACGCAGGGCAGCAGCAGGCATAGAGACAACACCTTCGATGAGTCCAGCAGCAATGCTGGGCCAGATGGTGGTGTTGATCAGACGCTATTCTTTAAGCATCCTTTTGATGCGGGAATGATGTCTACAGTGTGAGTTTCGTTGGTTATGCCTCCTGGGCGGGTGCGTGCTGCCACGCGCGGTAAAAGCAGCTGTTCGAGCAGTTCATCGTGAGTTCCGCTGGTCACCACATGCCACGATCAACCGATGATGCGGTCGCGCCGACAATGGACTCAGGGCGGTGTGCGATCACAAGCACGGTGCGACGCTGACCAACGTGCTGAGTGCTCGTTGGTTTCCGCTTCGGATTCAGGGTCGGTGAAAGCGGTGGCCTCATCGAGGATGAGTACCGGGGCGTCAATCAGCGAGGCACGGGCGATGGCGATGCGTTGCTCCTGACCACCGAAGTCTGATCAGGCCGTAGATGGTGTCAAAACCCCACTCGGAGGCGCTTCAATCACGTCAGGATATGGGCGCTGCGCGCGGCCTCGCGGATTTCTTCATAGCTGGCACCTGGTTTACCCAGAGCGATGTTGTCACGCAGTGAAATGCGCAGCAGCTGCGGGTCCTGCAGTACAAACGCAACATGCTTATACAGTTCATTCGAAGGGATGTCTTTAAGTCAACACCGCCCCAGGTGATGCGACCGAGTCGGGATCGTTGAACCGGGCCAGCAGGGTTGCCAGCGTAGATTTGCCCGAACCAGAAGGGCCAACCAGAGCGGTAACGGTGCCTTCCTTCAGTTCGAAACTGGCGTGGTCCACGGCCAGCACATCACCGTAGGAGAAGACACGTCCTCACCAAGCCCATCCGAGCCTGCAATCACAGGCCCTAGCACTCGTCCAGCAGCACCATCGACCTGCGTCCCCAGCTCGCGTCTCTAAGTCAGATGTCCGGCAGCGCGTCGCGGGCGCAGCAGCACCTGCGGTTTGATAGGTCCACGCAGTGTTGCAATACTTCAATGGGTAGGGCAGCATCAGAGCGATCGGTGAGTGGTCAGCACGTCGGCAGGTTCCACCGCACCCGGCATGCGCCGTGGCGCTCCCCACCCAGGTTGATGGCCAGCAGCAGCGGAATGGTCACGGTGGCGTTGGCAAAAAGCATTACTGCGCAGCAAGGGATGGTCAGTCCAGGTAGAAGGCGGAGAGATTCATCGGCTGCGTCTTGGCAGCGTTTGTGTGCCCGCCCGACGGTACCGAAAGACTTTGACCGCGGTAATGCCGGTGACAAATTCCACCATGGTGGCCGGATGACCTGGGCGAGTTTGTTGTCTACTTGCACGGTTTTTATCGCCCATGCCGCGCATCATTATGGCCATGAGTGAGGTCCCGTAGATGGGCAATGTTGCTATAGTCGCAACGGCCAAAGCCGAGTCGATCACAAAAGCGTAGACGGCCAAGGCAACCGGGTGACCATTGCCTGCGTCACATCCACCGGCTGGTGGGCCACCAGGCATGCACCATGGAGATGTCGTCTTGCGGCGCTACGCACTTTCCGCGTTGGTAGGGTGAACCAGCCAAGCGGCGCACTGGCTACGCGTGCGATAGTGCGTTCACGCACGAGTGCCGCAATTTCGCATCTGCAAAGTGCGTCACCCCCAGAGCAATGCACCGATGCACGCGAGTCGCGCGCAAGTAGTGCCGATCAGGATGTTCACAATGGTAGTGACACGCTCGTGTCCACCTCTGTGCCGTGGAATACGCCTGATAAAAACACCGCGCCGAGTTTTGACCAGTGCAATGTGGGGGCGATGGCGACACACCGCCCAGAGCTGCGAGTGTTCTGCCCCACGAGGAGACGCACTGAGATGGGTTTGAGTAGTTCTTTCAGCGCAACCTTCCGGCTTCACGCTCAGTCATGGGTTTACTGGTGTTGCTCGTCATGGCTGTTACTCGCTTTTCCTGTAACAGAGGTTCAGATGGACGATGCGGTCGCGCAGTGGTTAAGGAATTCATGGTCGTGGCTGATCACGATCACGACAACACCACGTGCGGCCAGCGTTTTTAGTTGTTCGAAATGTCCACGGTGCCGATAGTCCACACCGGACGTGGGTTCGTCGAGAATGAGCGCGTGGGTCTTCATGCTGAGAGCCGTGGCGATGCACTAACCGCTGCTTCTGCCCGCCGGACGGTGACATCGGGTGCCTGTCCGCCGTTTCCCAGACAGCTGTTCACAGATGCTGGGCTTCCTGCGCCGGTTTCCGCAAATAGTTGGCGGTGCATCCTGCATCACCAGGAAGGCCGTGCCCTTCTTCATCGGCTCGCTTATCGACGCCCCGTCTTCCCGCAACTACTCACCAAACGTATGCCGTTTTCGATGTTCCTCTATCCATTTTTGCAGGCCGCAGACACCCGAGCCAGCGTGGTTTTGCCCGCACCGTTGGGGCCAACAAGGCCGGTGACCTAGCCTGCGGCACAACACCGGATATATCATAGGACACGTTTGCCCTGGAGACCTTCCACCGCCGAATCAATGTACGGTCCTGGAACATCGCCGGGTTCCTGTTCAGGGACGGTAGTTCCGGTGCGTTCAGGCAGCGAAGCCCCAGGTCGCGGCGGCGAGCGTCATTAAGTTGGAAATTCTTCTGAAGTAAATTCCTGGGCTGTCCTGCCGTCCTCCGCGGGGATCACGCGGTCCACAATGCCGGCGAAGTCACGCGATGCTCCGCTATGCACCCGGGGTTTTTCCTTGTTCCTTGAGCCTGCGCAGCAGGCAGCGAAGTCCTCGATGGACTCAGGGTCAAGGTTGGAGGTGGGTTCGTCAAACAGCAGGATAGGGGTTGTCCTGTGCGTGAGCTTGCGCGCAGGCGACTCTCTGCAGCTGCCACCAGACAGGCCCCTGGTTCAGGCCCGCCAGATCACTGAGTGCTACGTGTTCAGCGCCTCTGCGCTGCGAGCGCGGATCGTGTCTGGAGGTGGCTGGTATTTTCTCCGGCGAGCGAGCTCGCTATCCACATCGGTGGGCTAAGAGAAACTGTGTGCGGTTTTGAAACACGAGTGGCGGTGAGGTCCCCATCTGGGTGTACCTCAGTCTCGCGACGTCGTGCCCATCACGGTAACGGTACCGGTACCCTCCACCGTGTGGAAGTGCGGGATCAAGCCGTTGATCAGCCGCAACGCGCTGGATTTTCCGCTCCGCTGGCGCCGCGAGATGAGGGTGACGGTGCCGGGTTCAATGTCCAGGCTGATCACATGCGCTTCCGATTCCTCCAAACCGCTGTAGTGCAGAAACATCACCAATGTGGATGCTCACGGCAATGCACCTCCCAGAACGCGTACACGGTGATGGCCGCGACAACGGCGATGGTTAGGGCGTCGACGGCGAGAACCGCAGGGGCGTAACAGCAGGTGGGGTGCCCGGCGCGCCGGAGTCGCGAGATGAGCGCGGCGGCGCGAGATCGTCGGCAATGCGGGCGAGGCGGACAGCACAGGGACGATGAGTTTTCGGCGGTGCCGGACGGGATGCAACCAGCGCCGAGCCGCTCGAGATCGCGCAGGGCCAGGGGCCTCAAGGACGCCACGGAATTCCTGGAAGGCGACGGGTATGAAGCGGAGACACCACGGCGAGGGGAATGATGAAGGCGCGTGGCGCGATGGAGCTGCCGGAACGCGGTGATGAGGTTCGCTGACGGTGGTGCTGGTGATCATCCGGTAGGCCAGTGCGATGCGGGTGCCGATGCGCGCCAGCCAATACCCACCAACGCGCTGGTGGCGATGAGTCAGCCGGTGACCGAATTGTGCGGTAGCGAGGGCGCGGCGTACAGCACTGCGGCGATAGCAATTCCGGTAGCGTGGGTGGCGACGGCTCGGAAGAGGCGTCGATAAGCAGCAACAGAGTTGCTAAGGCCCGATGATCCACAGAACCTTGCTGGGAAAAGGCACCCATCGCCAGCATGTGCGCACGGTAATGGTGAGCAGTTTGGTGCGGGGTCTGGGCCGCTTCTGCCTGTGAGGCTGCGCGCGGGAACGCGAGATGGGACGTGGTTCATTAAACGACGCCTGCTCGCTGGAAGTGCTTTTTCAGCATGGTCATGCCGATATTGGCGGCGACAAAGGAGATGATGAAGGTAGAGACCATCAACATATCAACACGGTGGGGTGGTGGTTGCTGCATGGCCTCGGCGTACTCGGCACTCATGGGAGTCCTGGACGTGGGCAGTGGGCATCTGAGTTGTAGAAGATGGGTGCGATGGGCGCGATGCTCCACAGGTTTGAGTGCGGCGTGGCGAGGCAGTTGGTGATGCGCCTTCGGTGAGTGTCCACTGTTGGCGATGAGGGTCTGCGAGGAAGCCCATTGCCAGGCCGAGGATGCTTCGACGCCTAGAAGTGTGTCCGGTGGCCATCGTGAAACCGACAATGGTACCTGTGATGGTGAGCGCGCCAAAGTAGGGGTTTGGCGATGTGCAGCATCACGACGACACCGTTGCAGACCACTCCGATCAAGGCGCCAACAATGATCATGAGGGAGAGATAATTCCCAACATCCACTGCCGAAGGTGATGACCAAAGTAGCGGTGCAGTTGACGCCCGCGTATACAAGGTACCGCGGATTGAGTGATGCTCTGAGCTGAGTCTTGCGCATTTTTGGTTGCATTGTGGATTGCATTGTTGGTTGTGTCATTGCGATTCATAGTGATGCTTGCAGTGATGCTTGCTAACCCCCATCACATTAAATAAAGGGTTGCCTTAGTTAACTATGAGATTTCATTCATTGTTAACGCCACCCCCTGCCAAGCAAGCATTTTTCCAAATAGAGCACCCCAAACCAGGTAGAATCACCGGCGTGAGCCCCGCGAAAACCAACGTTTAGTCATGCCAACCCCACCACGCGGCCGGGCACGCGAGGCGGGACGTGATACCGGGCGTGAGCGCTGGGCGTCGGGCGAACGCGAGGAACAACGCCGCGCCGAACTCGCCGCCGCCCCTATGTTGCCCGCAACGGTGCTGTCCACCAGCGTCACCGCCCGTCCCGCATGGTGGGCTGCACATCTCACCTACTCCCCCGACGGCGAGGTTGTGGACACCCTGCCTGACCGTATTCAACCCCGGCGATAACCCCGGTCCCCAGCACCTGACTCCCTCCGCCGGAGGACGTGGGCAGGGCGTGGGTTTTGAAACACAACTGCGCCAGATCTAGCGCGTTTATCGACGACACGCCCTCATCGTGCACAATCTCCACCCGCGACTGGGGTTTCATCGTCGCAGAGTCGAGGCTCGCCGTGCGCGTCCTCAACTCTAAAGGCCCCACGCGGCCGGGGACAACGACGCGACAGCGGGGACGACGCCGCCGGATGAGGCATCCCCCCGACCTGAGATGGTGGTGGACGACCTTGGAGAGCGCGCGGCGTCGTCGCAAACCTGCGGACACACGCGCCTACAGAGCGGTGGCACGGGCACTCGGCATGCGTCCCCTCGCCCAGGGCATCCGTGGCGCACGCAGCCATCCGGCCGAGCAGCTGGCGCGGGGCTTTCACTGCTGCTCGGACGCATGTTTTTCAGCCGCCTGAAGACAGTGACGTGGTTTCGAGCCGAAGCCCGAATGACCTGCGCGGGATCGTTTTGGCCTGCAGCGCTGGCCGCCTGCGTCTCGACGCCGCGACCGCCACCCGCCGCTACACAATCCCGGCATGCACCAACCGGAAAGGAACTGGTGCGGGGATGGAGGTGGTGCACCCCCGACATCACGTTGAGCCCCGACAGAGATATCGCGGCGGCGATGGATCACGAGACTCGCCTACTCTGAACAGCTCACCGAGGAAACCAGCCTGGTGGTGTGCAACCAGGAGGGAACTACGCGGAAGGCCATGCACACTTGCACGCAAAGCATTCCTTTGGTGTCCGATACTGAATTATGCGGCTCACCCAAAATGTTCGTGCAGGTACCGCCGAATAGCGCTGGATTCACTAGTATTTGGGGAATGAGCTTGAACCTTCCTGCCTCTGCAGCGGCTGCGCACTACCGTGCCACCACAGCGGCGACACTGGCCACCAGGCGTCGCAAATGACTGGTCGGGGGCCGGTGGCGCATGATCGGCGAGCCTCATCGCGGAGCCCGTGAACATGCATGGCGCAACCTCGGGGGCGGACGCCCCAGTGCCCTGATCACCAGCACCAACGGAAAATCCACCACCACGACGCGTGGCAGCGCTGCGCACACAGTACGCCGTGGCCACCAAGCGAAGGTGGCGACAACATGGACGCCAGCATCATTTCCGCACTCATGGCGGGTCGCAGGGGCGTCACGTGGTGCTGGAGATGCGACGAGCTGCACGTCACCCGCGATGTTGCTGACCGCTGATCCTTCCTGCCTGGTGCTGTTGAGACCTCACCCGCGACCAGCTTGACCGTGTGGGCGAAATCAACACCATCGAACAGCGCCTGCGGGCCTGCGTAGAGCTTGCCGAGACTGACCGTGATCGCCAACTGTGACGACGTCTGGTACCTCCGTTGCCTACGACGCACCCAACGTCATCTGGGTCTCCACAGTGCAGGCTGGGTTAGCGACTCCGTCAGCTGCCCCCGCACCGGCGGCATCGTCCGCGATGGCGACGACGGCACGCCTCACCCGCTTGCGAGCCGCACCTCGCCGCCCCACCCACCTGGAGCATCAGCGAATCAGGCATTGCAGGTACCTTCTGAGGTTTCGGTGGAGGTTGTATCTTTGTCGTTGACTCTGCCGAGCAATGCCTATACCGGCAACTGCTCACGAAGCCCTCGCCGCCGCCATCGAAGTGTTTAAGATCCCCCCTGATGGGGCGGTGCGGGCAGTCCAAGCCGTCTCCAGCGTGGCCGGACGCTACTCCACCATTACTTTCGAACAATGGGAAGTGCACATGCTCCTGGCCAGACCCCACGGGATGGCAGAAGCACTCTCCATGCGTGGACCGCACCGCCGACGGCATCGTGATCAGCGTCAACGGGCAGCAGTCGCCGACGGTGAGAGACCTCTCCTGGCTCGGGACGTCTCCTTCGAGAGCGTTCACACCCACGTGTTACGGCCGGAGAGACGTGGTGCCGACCTCGCCGTCCGACTCATCTACGCCGATGTGCACCCACGTGCCCCAACACCGTGACGGCCATCACAGTTGCCCACCGGACGTGTTGAAGTACTCGCCAGCTCACCGCATTCCGCGACCTGAAAAAGCCCTGGAGAAAATAACGAGGGTGCGCAAATGGGCGAGACTAACATCGGACTCATCCTCCCCGACGTCCTGGGCACCTACGGCGACAGCGGCAACGCCCTGGTCCTGCGGGACGCGCCCGCAAGCGCGGCGATGAGCACGGAAGTCGTGACCATCAAACTTGGCGAACCCGTGCCCACCAACCTGGACCTCTACTGCGTCGGCGGTGCGAAGACACCGCAAATCCTCATCGCAAAACATCTCACGAACACCGAGAGGACTCATCGAAGCCGCCAGCCTCGGCGGCCATCTTCGCCATATGCGCCGGGCTGCAAGTCGCGGCGATCCTTCCGCGCCGATCGGGCGCATCGTCGACAACGTTGGACTCATCGACGCCACCACCAGCTCACTAGGAAACGCACCATCGGCGAACTCATCTCCACCTGAGCCGGAATCCCAGAACTCACGCAACACTCACCGGCTTTGAAAACCACATAGGTGCCACCATCCTTGGTCCCGACGCCGCCCCCTCGGGCGCGTGATCGAGGGTGTGAAAGCTGCGATGCCACGGCGCACCGCCTGACGGTTCCCGCTGAAGCTGACGGGCGAAGTGAGCGCCGAGGCGTAGTACAAGCAGCATCATAGCCACCTACATGCACGGACCGGCGCTCGCACGCAACCTGAGCTTGCCGACCTGCTGCTAGCTCGTGCGATGGTGTTGAACTGTCCTCCCGCTGGAGCCGCTGGATATTCCCGAGTTGAGCAGCTAAGGAAGGAGAGGTTGAAATGCGTTTTAGGAGGTTTTGGAGAGCTTATGCGGAGCCTGGGTTGTGAGCTGGGGATCTTGGTGAGGCATTGGCCGTGATTGAGGGCGTGCATCGAGCAGCAGCGTTAAGTGATCCACTAACGGTTTTTCCGCGGCCGATACTTTTTGGTGCGTAATTCCACGCAACGGCACATCACCGACAATATAACGTTGCCATGCCTGCTGATACAGCTGGGCGATTGGCATAAGCAAAGGACTTCCAGGACACCAGCCGCACCTTCATATCTTGCCAAAGCCTGAGTAGTGGCGGGCTTCCATCTTCTGCTGGACGATCCTTCTTTACGCCTTCAAGCCAGGCACCAGGCAAAAACCAACTGCGGCCCGCGCGCGATGTCCACAATCAACCCACGATCTGCGGGAGCTCGGCAACTGCTGCCCGGTGGCCGCATTCAACTGTTCCACCTACGAACATCTGCGTCAGTTGGGTACATCAAACCCAACAACTGCAGGTAATAGCGCGCGGCATCATGGCTGACATTCAACTGGGTCAACGGTCTACTACCTCAGAGGCGGAAACGCAGGGGTCCCAGGGACGCCCTCCATCATGCACAATGCTCAGATCCTGCATGTACCGGTATCAGATAGCCGTCCATCAAAAAGGTCTGTTGCCTGAACATCAGGCCTTATCTCAGTAAAAACCGGGATCAGTGAAACTACTGCCAAAGGAACAGCGGCAAGATGCTCAAATTTTCCAAGTTTTCTCTGCAGATTCACGCAGCCACGTGAGTTTATGGGCAACAAGTGAGCCTTCCGGATCGTTGAGCTCTGGGTTCTGCGCCAAATGCGGTAGATCATAAAGGAGAGTCCTTGTGAAAGGTGGCCAACGAAGGGTCTGGTTCAGGACGATTAAGAATTGGCTGTTACACTGGTGCTGTACCACGGCGAATGCTAACGTCACGAGAATCCACAAGAACCTTGTAGTGCACTATCAGCGGTGATATGCATGCGGGTTCTCCTAATATTCTTGCCAATAAGAAATAATGGCTGCAGTATCCGGCCCCTCGAATATAGATACTGGATCGGTTTGCGGTACAGCGTGAGCCAGTAACTGAAGGAAACCAGTAAACTGCTGATCATCGTTGTTATTTTTAGAAAATGATCAGAGCATTCATCTGCCAAGAAATGTAGATAAAAGTCTTGTAATTGCTCTCTCTACGGTTGTAAATCCATAGCTACTTGGAAAATCAAAAATCATCATGATGTTTCATATACCGCCAAATACATAGCGGACAGTGGCGAGAATCGAGGCCGGTTCCCCGAGAGATTTCGCTGTGCATCTTCATTGAGGTTCTACTCGTTTCACTAATCGCATCCCAGACGAGCAAGGAAATCCTCGGCATTCATGCTGACATTATGACTATGTTTAACTGTATATTCGCCAACTTTTCCCGACCATCCCAGGTGAGAAATAATGCGAGATATACTACATTTATTTCATTCCAGTCATATTCAGAGTCAAGCACAAGACACACCCTCAACGACAGAACCGCGAGGAAGAATATCGCCACATATTCAACTGACTCACTAGGTTGCCAATATCAATGGAGGCTCAGCGCCAACCACATCCAAAAGATACCAAGTTTAGTTGCTGTCGGAAAGAAATTCACCAGGTCGGTAAAAAGCATTATCTTTTTATAGGTTGAGGAAGCAGGAGGCCCAGCATGCCAATGATGAAACGTTCATTATGCATAAGTTTGACCATTCGAAGTCAAACTCATCGGAAGAAAAAGCGGAAAAGTTATCAGGATCGACAATGAACGATGCGATGATTTGAGCATCACGCGATGCTAAATGTGAGATAATCATAGGATCGTTTATCTAAGTAAAGAGATATAGTAGGGTTGCAGCTGGTTCACTGATGCAAATATCCAGGACGGCAGCGCTTTGAGTTAACTGCTTGACAAGTTCTTGAAATTTCGCAACTTGCACGCGGATGGTGCGTTGCGTGGCTGCAAGTTCGTTTAGCTATCTCATCGCCACTTCCTGGTGATGAGAAAAATGGAATATGCTTCGTTATCAGTTACTGCGTCGAACGCTTGCCGTGCTTGGTCATGGGTGTGAGCTCGCGTGAGCTTACTTGCATGTTCATCACGATGGTGAAACTGATGAGTGAAATGCAGCAAAAGCAGGATTTTCTGAAATGGGGAATCTTTATCTTGTAATGACATTTTTCACTTCGTACAATATCTTTCAGAGACTACTATTACAAACAAATATATACCACCACCAGGTTTAGGAATGGCACCCTGGAAATTACTGTCACACTTGTAGTTACCATGCGGCGAGACAATATAATAGTCATCATTGTCTTCGTGTAGAATGAAACATGGTTCCCGCACAGCGCCAAGCAGACTATGCTTAGTCGTTGGAAATGCTGGAATAATGGTTGATAATCCAGTCATGATCTTGGATTCTTCTGGATTTCTAAAATGTCACCCCATAAGAAAAACGCACCTATTTTTCCTAGTGCTTCCTGACAGTTCCTCCATTTTTATAATCAGTTCCATCCCATAGCATCAGTTCATCTTCGTTATAAGCTGATGCAAAAATGGGTAATTTTCTTTATTATATGCTACGTTCCCGAAATTACATAATCCTAACTTCAGCTCCGTCGTGACGCAGTGGACCAGCTGTTAAACGTGTTCCATCGGAAAGAGGCGAGGCTGGCCCCTCAGAACCCCACCTATGTTCGTCTGCGAATAAGTTTGCAATCACCCAGCCACATAAGGCGACCATCTGACTGGTTATGCGGCGTAAGATAAAGCTTGAACTTATCACCACCAGTTTAAAACCGAGATGAATGTTTTCATGGCGCGCAGGAAGTTCTCCACTGGCTGGTGTGGCATCACCATCCACCACCTCTACATATGATCCCAGACACTACCGCCACAGCAGGGAAAGAATCGAAGACGTTAAAAATCAGTTTTTCTTAGATTTCGACCTAACTCGCGCAACCGCCTGCTCATAAGCAGGCCAGGTTAATTCGCTATCATTCCTGCATGTGAGCGCCGCCGCCAGAGCTCATCAGCATTACGTGTAAAGGCTTTTCGACTCGCTCACCGCATAAACGTGTACTGCGCACCGCCAAAAAGACCAATCGTCAATAATTTTTATTATTATTTGAAGATATCTTCCGTGGGACCTACTAGTTCATCTATACCTATTGTTCGCGCACCCTCATGGGAAAAGGAAAACATCAAGATACTGTCTTGACCTCGAATCAATTCCTTCAACAAAAGCATGAAGAAATATCTTGATGGCGTGCCGCATGTAGTGAGGTCGACGATTTTCCAGCGTACTCATCCTCAACCATAGCCGATCTACTTCCCCATGGCGATACCGAAGACCTTTACATCCGAGAGCGTCATATTCACATATATATCGATAACGTGGCGGCATCCACATAAAATTCCTGCGTACACCAACCCACAAAGCGCATCACCACAATCGCAGCTCTTCTCAAGCACCGACTGTAGTCAGCTTGATTTCATCATCATCACTGTGAGGTATTAATAAAATCCACCAACCACTGCAGCGTAGCGCACAGATCAGTGTCATAAAGCTCCAGACAACCCGCAGCATGCCACAAACTCAGAAAATGCAGCGGCGTTGTTTCTCGAGACTTCACGTCCCACAGCACCTCAAGCGCCTCTGGATGCTGCTTCAACGCCTCAGCAAAGCGTCACGAGCAACGGTTGACGCCTTTTCACAAAGCACATGTAAAGCCCCAGCAATCCATTCACCGAGTGCTTGATCAGCCTCAGCGAGTCATCCCGCACGTTGGCCATAACTGTCGTAACACCACAACCACACCCGTTGACGGGACCACACCCCCACCCGAGGCTGAGGCGTGTACTAGCCCCAATGCGTACGTAAATCCTTGCTCCGCATCGCCATCCACAGTTCCAACTGCAGGCATTCCGCAACCAGTTCCTTACGCTTTCCTAACAACACCAGCATGAGCAAACTCCACACGCAGCCTGATGCCGTTCTAGATCAATCGCCACCTTTATGAGCACGCTCACCCGCCTCCTTTTGCCGAAAAATTGCCAGTGCGGCTGTCGGTTCCCCACGGTGACAAAAATCCGAGCCTCCTCAAAACGTCAGTGCAAAATGCGGTGCGGAAGCACTGCTGCGCGGTCACAGCGATGATACGTGTTCGGCCGCCGAAGGCTGGGGCGACGGCGAATCTGTTCCAGCTCGGCGACCAGAGTTCAAGGCGTGGTGGGCATTGTCAGGGTCGGTCATGATCGGCCAGGCAGGAAAACCAACAGCGTGTTGGGTGCTCTCCCGCTGCATCGGGTGCAGGCCGAATAATCAACATGGTTGTTTCAGCGGACATAGTGAGTTCGGACACTAAACGGACCTACAGGGTAATGGGTGTGCCGGTCCGCTGAACAATAGCTATAAGGGTGTGTGTGCTTTCCATAAAGGTGTAATGGGTGAGATACTGCTGAGTTCGCGGTTGAAACACATCTCACAGATAGCAAACAAGCAGCACGACGTGACGGGCAAAGTTCCCCACGCAGATCTCTAGAGCCAACCGTCGGCTGGGGTCCCAGGGAGCTGCGCTTTCCCTGCAGCAGCAGGACGTTAAGTACCGTCATAAAAGCAATAGACCACTGATACACCCAGGCTTTTGTAGACGTCGTCCCTATAGTGTTTGCTCATCAAAGCGTCGTTTTCAGTACACCAGCGACAGTTTGATGAGCAAACCTGTTTCTCCTACACCAGCGATAGAAACCTCGCCGCATATGGAAATCTCGCTTGCGCTCGCATAAATTCCGGCGTTAAGCGGGGCATCCTTCATGCGATCATGAAACAACTGCCTTATGTGGCGTCCTGTGGACGTGACCCGCAAACGAAAATCGTGATCGGATTCTGGGTGATATACCGGCACTCCGTTGCCATTTTCTGCCATGCTTCTGGTAGGCATCGTCAATGGGCTTACCGTCCCAGCGGTCGGTAGCACACGAATGTTCGACCGGTAGAACGCCGGAAGTACCAGCGAAGTGAAAACCGTGTTGACCGGAAAATCGAGCGGAGCGTACCGCGAACTGCGGCGAATGTTGTTGGCCGCGAACGCCGATCCTGCGCCAACGCTTCTATTCTTCAACCTGGCACGTATTTTTCGGGGAGCATGCTTTTCATGGGAGAACATGAAGGCCAACTTGAATAGTAAAGAACCGTCAGATGCGCGGACCGCGAAGCCCCACCATATCAACCGCGCCCGAATTCGACTCAATAGACGCTGCCCAACAATGCGTTGGCAGTTGATTGAGACTAAACCGTATGTGAGCACGTAACAGAGGCAGCTTTCTCGCGGCGCGCTAACGGCAGCCATCGATGAAAGTCGAGCAGCAACTGCGACGGACGCGCGTTATAGGTCGGCGTTAGCACAACAAAGAAAATCGTACGGTGCTACATCATCGGCCGACAGCTTCTGCGTGACCTCCATCATCACTGGCTCAAATCTCACTGCCCGATAGGGTCTCTGCAACCACTTCAGCCACCATCTGGTGCTGCAGAACCAGAAAAATATAGAATCGGTGCTGCGTACTGTGATCATATGACGTTCTCAATCTACTACAGCCTCAACCTCCCGCTCAGTGCGGGAGGCGAGTTCGTCCACGAATTCGAGGGTCGCCGCCTGAGGCATGCCGCTAGCAACCAGGAGACTATAAGGTCAGGAAATCGCGAAGCATGCGCGCAGAGTGGAGGCGGTGGCTTGCCTTTTCGATATTGGGGTCAGTAGCCGGGATGACTTCGCGCACCTCGAGGATGTTCCGACCTTCCGCGTCGTCGAGGACACCGCCGACACGTTGAAGCAGGTGGTGATACTCAGGTCTTCGTCAATGTTGGCCAGGGGATCGAACGCCCCACCCGACCGTATACCGCCCGTTGTATTCACCGGTGCGTTCGATGACAGATGTCTTTGGGTTCTTCAACCACCAAATAATGCCAGGGTCGCGCCCCGAATCAGCGCCGAAGCGGCAGATTTCTTCGCAGGAGATGTTGCTGCAGATGCGGCGGAAGGTGACGCCGTGCTGCACGGCGAGGGCGTCGATAAGCCTGTTGATGTCGGTGGTTTCGGCGGTGAGGGTGGAGGCGTCCGTTGGGCGCTTTTGGACCCTACGCCTGGTAGCCGGAAAGTTCGTCGATGAGGTCCTGGGTGGTCCTTTCAAACGCGTGATGAGCGAGGCCTTTTCTGTGTGTGACGTCAAACGGCCAGGTGCGTATGCATCTGCCCTGGCCGCACGTTGGGTGGAAGGTTTAGAACATTCCTTGGAAGCCCTGGGAGAGGGGCCGATCTTCGGCGAGGGCGGCGACTTTCTGGTGGGCGTCGGCAGGTGCGCCGAGATGAGGTCTTGGAGGTGTCTACGTCCTCGAGGGTCAACGACTTTGGGTCGATAACCAGGTCGGAGATTTGACCGTTGCCACCCATGGTGGCCTTGACGAATCCATTTCCGGCTTCGCCGACACGACTGCCGCGATTTCTTTGCATGGGCTTGGTCCAGCTGGACTCATCTCTGGGCCCCGCGCCGCATGAGTGCAGCCATGTCGTTAAGCTCAGTCGTATGTGTACCTTTCGTGTTGTCAGTAGTAGTACAGGTCTATATATTTTGCCCGCCGCCGTGGGGCTGTTAGACAGGCTTGGCGCCGAGCTCTTGGCTCAGCGGGTCCATGGCTACGGTTTTTGCGTCTCGACGGTCGCGGTTTCCCGGCTCCTGCGGCTTCGCAGCATTTCCTCTTCCTCCCGCATTTCGTGTCCGCTGGCGAGGGTGGCGGCGCGGAATACCCTCATCTGCGGGGTAACCGTAGGGGTCACCTGCTGGCGAGGGCGGCACGTCGTCGTCGGGTTCGGGCGGCAGCGGCGGCACTGACTCGTCCGTCGGCGGTGGCGGCGGAAAGCCGGCATGCCACCGTTTGCCTCAGAGCGCCCGCCCGCACTGCCGCTTCCTCCGGCGTTTCAGCTTCCGCTCCCTCTTTTGGCTGCGTATCGACGTCCTTTCAGGTGCCGTCGTACCGCGGCTGCGAACAGGCGCCTCACCCTGCGGCCCACCGAGCGGCGGGCTTTCCCCATCCGGTCGAGGCGGGTTTCTTCTTCTCCCGACTTCTCCCCTCGTTCTTCTCAACGACCGAGGTGGGGTCCACGGTGGCGTCAGCTCACGTGTTCTCCACGCAGTAATTCCGGCCTCGCACTGTTTGTCCCAATCACGCAGGTGATCGGCACTTCAACTTCCCACAACGTCCTTCACGCGCGTCCGAGTGGCTTGGTTGTTGCGGGGATCGTTTCGATCGGGAGGCCAGGGCGCCGGTGTTGTGCGCGATGACCAGCGATGCCGTCGCGCATGCCAGCACACGGGCTTCGGTGAGCATAATCTCGGCAACCTTATTGCGCGCGCAACCTTCGTGCGCACGGCTGTCCTGCGAACAGGCCTGCTCCGGCAACAGGCGCGGCCAGGCTGCGCGGGTCGGTTGAGGGTTCCAGTTGCTGGTTCGGGTTCCGGCTCGAGCTGTTGCTCCACCACGGGTTCGAGGTGCCGCACAGGTTCGGGCTCTGGGGCTGGGACCTGTGCCGCTTCGGGTTCAGGTTCCGGAGCGGCAGATGCCTGCGCTGCGCAGCCTCGGCAGCTTCCGCGCAAGACGCTGGGATTTCCGCTCGTAGAGCTTGACCACTTGGCGAGGGCGCGGTGCAGATGCGCAGGCGGCGTTGCGCTGGTGCCCGCAGCAGAAGCAACAGGCGCAGCCTGAACCGCTCCCCACCGGACGCGGAAAGAATGAAGCTTCGCCGCCAGGATTTCCAAAGCAGCCTGGGCGCCGGTGGCGTTGCGCATGTCGTCCACTTGCTGTTGATGGTGGAGGCGATGGCAGCCAGAGCAGCTGGTTGGAAGGACGCGGCCTGCCGCTGCAGCGTCTCAATGCGGTGTGCGGGGCGTCCGCTGGCCGTTGTCCACTGCATCGTGACTGACGGCCTGCAACACCATGAGGTCACGGAAGTGGTCTAGTAAGTCCGGCAGTAAAAGCGCCTGGGCTCCAAACCTGCGGCGATGGCGTGATCCGCGCGAACATCCCTGCGCTGTCGCTGGTGTGCCCGAGCATCCCACAGCGGCGTCGATAAAGCGTGATGAACTGGTGATGCCTAACGGCCGGGAGAGCGAAAGATCGTACGTCAGCCTCCGGACGGTGCCACGAGCAGCTGATCCAGGACGGAGAGTGATGGATCACGGGGCGAGCACCCCAGCGCGAATGATCAGCGGGTAGACGGGTCCTCTACCTCACGCTTTCACGCCTACGCAGGTGCGTTCCAGCAGCATGCGCATGTCCGAGACGGGGCAGCCGGAACGAGGTAGTTGTGCGTGCGAAGGGCGGATGGTGCGATGACTTTTTCCGGCTCGGTGGTGGCGAGTGAAGATCCAGGTGCTCTGGGGGTTCCTCCCACAATCTTCAGCAGGGGCGTTGAAGCCCTGGGTGTGGTGAGTCATGTGGGCTTCGTCGATATGTGAAGATGCGGTGGCGGGATTCCGCCGGGGCGTATAATGGCGTCGATCGCGCAGGTCACGCATATCGTCCACGCCGTTGTGGCTGGCGGCATCCAACTCCCACCACGTCCAGGTTGCGCCGGCCCTCCGGGTGCCAGCGACACGCACACAGGTTACGCCACCTGCGTGGACGTTGTGCGCGCAGTTGAGGACCGCGCGCCAAAATACCGGAGCCGACGATGTTTACCGCACCCCTGGGCCGGTAAAATAAATATAGCATGATTGATCGTCCGCGCTATCGAGCGACGGACAGCGGCCTGGTCGCGGTCCTGGCCGATCACCTCCGCGAAGAGAGGCTGGACGATACTCGATAAAAGAGCCACGATGTAGAGGCCTGCACTTGGGCCGAGCCGGGGACACCCGCGCCTGGTTACAGGGTTACAGGCGTTGCGGTACGCCACGTGATCAACGGTCTGGCGACGACCAGCAACAACAGTGCGGAAACGATAACCACCCAGCCACGCGCAGCTGCATCGAACGCGGCGGAGGGGATGGTGGCACGCACCGCGAACACGTCCATATGGGCGGAGGTGCTTGCATTGCCTGCGATCTTTCGCGCGGTTCCTCGTCCCGGTTGAGGACTGCTGCCTGGGCGATGCTGGGCGGCTCGTGACCGGAATCCCGCGGGAAAGGTCGCCGGACTGGGATGAGCCGGAGAAGCCATTCGCACTGGGCGCGACACGGGATTGTCGGGACTGCATGATTGCGCGCGCTGCTGTCATGCCAGCTCCAGACGGCGTGGACGATCCGGTAGAGTGAAAGTCCCCAGTCCTGGGGCTACGAGCGAACGACGACGGATCCGAGGAATGGAATGCCGGTGAGCAATGTCGAGGCAGGTGTGACGTCGCTTCGCATGTGCACCTGGTTCACTACCTCAATGTGGGTTTTCTGCGCTGGTGTCATCACGCCGGAAATGATGTCGTTTCAGATGCGGAGGGCGGCATGCGTAATCCCACGAGTCTTGCTGTTGTTCTTTGAAGTCAATGCGCGTGCCCAGCTGAGGCTTGGGTGATGTGCGGGGTGGGCGACGTCGTCAGCGTGGCGGCGTTGTCTTCGCCACCATCATGAGTGAAAGGCGCCGCCGGTTTTTGTCGGCGCGGATGGTTCCCGCGGACCAGTCAGCGTAGTCGCTGGTGGTGGTGCCGTTGGGGAGGTGTAGGTGCCGTTGATGATGATGTAAAAGCGCGCGCCTGCAGGCATCTTGTCCGGCTGCCGCAGCTTGGACGGTTGGTGATGGAGAGGGCAGTCGTACCGAAGCGTGGCGGTGGTCTCCCCGCTGGTGATGGTGCCGCTGATGTCGTGGTTCGTGGCCGTGGAGTTAAGCCGCGATGGCGGTGGTGACGTGGATGCCAGCGCCTCCGATCGATAGTAGGGGTTTCGCATGGGCTGATAGGGATGGTGTGGAGAAGCGCGCACCTCGTGGTTGCGTCGGGGCGAAGGGGCCGTTGATAGTAACGTTCGCGCTGGTCCCGGCAGCATCGGTGAGTCGTAGCTGACGCTGCAGCCATCTGCCGCGACCGCTGCGGAGGCCAGAGAGAGTGTGGGTCGCGTCCACATTCGGCGCCTCGGCGCTCCGGCCCTCGGCCGCGGTGGAGTTCCCAATGGGCTGTTCGTCGACGAGTGCCTGCCCGTCGTCGGCGGTCACCGTGAGTGAAGCTGCGTGGGGGTGCCGGTAAAAGCAAGGTTGGGAACAGTTTGCGGCGAGGCGCGTGTGGTGTTGAAGCGGGCCGCCCGGGTGGCGTAAGTGCCGTCGAGCTTGCGGGTGTTGGTTCGGGTGGACCAGGCATCGCCCGCACAAGGCTCACTCTCGCTTGGTTGTTGGCGGTTTGTGCGTGGGCGACGGCGGTTCCTGTGACGGTCGCGACAGCCCCAGCGCTGATGGACGGCACGACGCGCAGCGCCGTCAACGTAGCGTGACCATCCTGGCGCAGGTGGTGTTGGTGTGTTCAGAGCTGAAGATCGTGGTTTTCCTAAACAGTGAGTCCACGTGACATCCGTTTTCTAAAATTAGTTGAAATATAAACTAAAATTAATAAAGCGTCACGGATACACTAATAATACCAATGCACAAATCGAGCGTCCAGTACTCGCGGCCACACAGCCCTTTTTCAATAAAAAGAATTCTCAGGTTAACCCCATCCGGGAATGATAACGCGATAAGTACCTGGCTATCTGGCCCAAATCGAGAATATTGACCCCCTCGTTCACCATCGCTTCCTGGCTCACGATCACACACCATGAGTGGTGGCGTACTCATATTCATCGTCGGTGAGCATCACAAGCTGCAGCATCGTGGTGATGCGGTCATCCTCGCGCATCGGGGCACCCCATCCGACCAGACGTCGGCAGACAACCCAGCAGCCCGTGCCGAACTTCAATCCCAGGCATCTCCGCCAGCCACGCAAATACCCACCGCGAGGCGGCGAATTGGCCCGGCTGAGCGGGCTACAATACCAGTCCTGAGTGGTGTTGCTTTCCGCCAGCGACGCCGCAGCTACCACCGCGCGCGTTCCACAGCCTCAGGCTCAGCAGATGCCACGCAGAAAATCTCGCTGCGCGCTCCACCTGCTTTCCGACCATGTCTCGAACGCCTCTTCCGAACTCACCAAAGCAGTGTCCACCTGGCCCGGGAAATCCGCGGTGCGGCCAGCGCACTCGAGTGTGTCATCGGAACTCAGAATCAATGCTGTGCATATGCGGGCCGTTAATCGGGAGAACTTCCGGTCTCGGAAAAAGACTTCATCCAGCCAATATGCTGTTTCCTGCAAATTCACGGTTAATCCGCAAACTGCTGCGCAGCCAACAACGCACGTAGCCACTGCATCGCTGCGCCTCACCTCCTCCACCGGCGGAAGCGACGGCGCGAAGGCGGATATTGCAGTCATTCGGATCTTTTGCGCGAGTGGGAAGGACGAGGCAGCGCCCGTCCAGAGCAATGCCTGCTGTGGCCAACTCCACCACCGAGATGCGGTGCCATCCACGACATCCGGAAATGAAGTAGCCGCGCCTTCTGGTTTGGTCAGCTGGCCACTCCGTATTACTCCCAAGCGGGTCTCAGGAATCTGCGCTTTGCGCTCAAACTTTCCGGGGGCCAGCGAGCCAGCCTAACGCGTGAGAATACGCGCCCTCCGGCGTCGCTTGAGTACTGCGCATGGGCCAGCTGGTTCAGTTTGATTCGAGGCCGATACCACGCGCATTCGCGTGAGAGCGTACCATCATGGGTTCTCTGGTGACGAGGGCAAAGCAAAACTCACGCCGGAAGGAACCCGCGAAGGTGATCTTAGGGTGGAGGTCATGAACTGCAAAAGCTTGAGTTCGGGTGGCCTAGCTTCGCCTTAGCAAACTCAATGACGTGTATACCACCGGAACTCATCCGGTGAGTGTGCACCGCGTAAAGCGTGTATCCCACGATGCGGAAATCAGGAGCTACGGTGTCCATCTGCAAAGCTCGCGGCACACCTTCTCCAGAGAAGGTCCACGCCTGTCGGGTTACGAAATCGGCACCGTCCGCGCCGTACGCGCGCGCGGGATCCTTCACCAGATGCAGGACCACGTCCATGTCAGCCGTCGTCAGCTTATGGAGACCGAGCAGCATCTCAGAGCTCGAAATGTTACGGTGATGGTGGTGCCTGTCGCGCGGTACCGGCACAACCACTTCACCACCAGCTCATCCTTCAAGGACAGGAATCATTAGTCCCCCAAATGCTTGGAGAGAGCCATGAGTCCAGGTCAGACATAATGTTCAAAGCTCCGACGCATCGCGTACCGCACCTGATCAACGGGAATGCAGCAGCTCGCGCGTCGCAAAAGTCTCGCGGATATCCTGCCAGCCAAAGCCACCATAGTTACGGCAATACGCTGGCACCATCCGCAGACCGGAAAATTACCGGATCCGGGCAGGCCAGCAGCTCGTCCGGAAAATCCGGCTGCTCGGAGAGCGGCTTCCCCCTAGTCAAATCCAAAGCACAGTGCGGGCTTTTCCAAATCCTCTCATACGCCTGTGAAATATCCTCAGCAAGCTGGAGCCCAACTCCTGGGCCTCAAAATCCTCTGCACCATATCAGGCCACCCTCCACGGTGCGACTGCAACTATGTGGCCAGAAACAAAAAGAGTATTACCGGCCGCTAGACGCAAAACATCAAAAGATGTTGAGTTTTTAGAGAGAATTAAAGGGACTTGCACACTGCATGAGCCTGTGCTGCATTTCCTGCCCTGGGGAGTTCTGAGATAAACACCACACGGAGTCTAGCAACAACCCCAGCCTCACACACGCCCACGCGCCAGAGGCTCTCTCCACAGCAATTTGCCAGCAGGACTGCGGAAAGTGTACAGTCTTTCAAGGAACATGCGCGCTTTGGTGACATGTTCGTGATGGAGGATTCGACAGCGGCCTGTGTCGCGCGGAACGTGTTGAGCAATCCTCAGGGTTCAAATCTTCCCTCTCCGCAATAAGGACCCCCCAGCGAACATGGCTGGGGTCCTTTTGTTCTTTACCTCGGGATAATGAGCTGGGTACCAAGCAACAGGGGTTTGCCTAATGCTCAAGCTCGAGAATGACCGTTTTCACGCGGGCATAAGCACCGCCTCGCAACGCCCCACATAATCCTCCCCACTCAGCACGTGGATCGAACACCTCTAGCAATTCCGCCACAGCGCCTTGACCCAGGCAAGGACACAGCAAGCCGGAGACCAACCTCCCCTGGCATTGGCGTCGTGACATTCGCGGGCGTGACGGCGCCTGCGTTTAGCCCGTACCGTCCCCGTGGGACTAAGCACCAGCGGCACGTGCACGTCGGAACCTCAATACCAGAAGCCCGCGGTTACGACTGCCGGGCGCGGAGAACAGGTCTGCCGCGAACCACCTGGTCCCGCGCCTGGAATGCATCGTCGACCACCGCAGCCCGGGTGTACCTCCGGGAGCCTGCCCGCCCGCGGCGGCACCATATCATCACGTCGCCGAGTGGTCGCCCGCAAAAGTCGTGCGGTCTGCCATCACGTCGGCGCAACCGCGGCGCGAGCACGCCAACTGCGAGGTCGGCGGCGTTGAGCGCAAATTGGCGTCGTCAACAACGGCGATTCCCCGGGTAAGAGCCGGGCACGGCGTGCGGGCGCGGGAGGCTTCCTGGATTTCGCGCGGGAGCGAGCATTCGTACACCAGTCCGCGTTTGCTCGAGGTGGTCGAGGGCGTTGGCGTATTAAGCATCAAACTGGTCGTGCTGAAACAGCGCATCGCCGTCCAGTGGTGTGCCCAACACCGCAAGATCCGCCAGCTGCCGTTCGGCACTTATATGGCCGAGGCGTTTGCATCAATGTCATCGCGTCAATCATGACCGACGCCGCGCGCCCACAACTTAAATAACGGAAATTTGGTACGAAGGTTCATAATGCAGGTCACCACGCTTGGCGCGTAACGTCCAGCTCAGGCATGCCCTGTAATTTGACGCAGGGTCAAAGGCCCCGCTCGCTTAGAATGTCGAGCGGGGCGGGCAGCGTTACCGTAAACGTCTGGTGTTAAGAACTATCCCTTACGGGGTCGCGCGACCGATTGCCTGTGCCGGAACCGCGTGCTGGGCTGGTAACTGGCACGTGCGGAGGAAGGAACATCAGCGGCGGGGCAGCCACCCAGGAGCAACCACCACGAGGCGGGCTACCGAGATGCTGGATCGGGAGCCTGGTGGCGACCGGCACCGGAGGAACCATTACCAGGAACCATTGTTGTTGTCGCTTGTTCGGGTCCGTCGGATCGGTCGGGTTGATCGGGTTGACCAGGTCGATTGAGGTTGTCGGATTGGTGGGATCATTCGGTCGGGTTCGAAGCGTGGCTGTCGGTACGTCGACTTCGTTGATTCAGCTCCACGGAAGTGTGCTTCAGCTCTTCCACCGTGAAGGTATCGGCTCTTGCCGTTAACGGTGAACTCTGGGTCACGCCACTGGATGCCGTTCAGGAGGGTTGTGCTTCTTTATCGGTTTGACGGTGGTTCGGTGAACTGGCCGGTGAAATAACAGCTTCATTGGCCTTCACTGTCATGGGCATTGCCGCCGGTCTTCGCATCGTTCAGGGTACCCACTGGGGTCAGGTCGGGTGGTTCGATACGGTGGTGTTGTTCGGCGAGGGTGTGCTCGATGTTCGTGTACTCCGGACTCGGCGGAACGTTCGCAGGGTGGCGACCTTCTTGGTCTTCAGGCCACAAAACCGAGCGGCAGCCTATGATCACGTCGAAGGACCGACTGAACTGGCAGAGATAGTGAGCGCCTGGGTGCTCCTGATGAGTGGATTCGTTGTGATAGCGTGGTCGGCAACTGCGCGACCATCAGCGGAATCGGCAGGGAGGTGTACTGATTTTGGGTTCGTGTCTTCTGCCCACGGGCCAGTGGTGAAGGTACCTTCTGGTCATTCTTGCGGTCAAGCGATGGTGTGAAGTCGCCGTATTCGGTGACCACTTTGTCCTGGCACCCTCACAGTAAGAGCTTCCGGGATGTTGGCAGGGTGGTTCTTGCTGTTGCGGATCATCAGCTGGGAAGTTGCGGCGGGTTGAACTTTCTGGCAGGGCCCAGGATATCTTCAAGTGATGGTCTGGGAGATGCCTGCGTCACAGTCAATGCTTGAGGGGTGTCCTGGCAGGTTCTTCACGTGAGTGGAGTTGAAGTTAATCCCAGGTGATGCTATCTAAAGGTGTTGTTCGGGCCGGTATGCAACCATCTTGCCAAACCCATGTTGGTAATCTAGGAATGCAGGGGATTTTTCTGGGAAGGTCCTTGGCGGTCTTCTCACCGAATTGACTACAAAGTCAATGGCAGGGGCCTTCGTGCTCACCGAGGCACCCCAGGGCGGCAGCCTGAGGCTACAATGCCGCGGACAACCGTCTGCATTCAGCTCATCAACCTTGTCATTAGCTTGATTGATGGTCTTTGTCTCACTATTTGCAGTCCACCCACCTGCACGCTTTGACCATTGAGGTCAACAACAGGGGTGCTTTTCGTGATTACGCCAACTCTGGAACTGCTCCAGGAAGATCAATGAGTGAAAATCCCCGAACCACGCGTTCCAGAGCATCCCCGGATTAAGTCCAGACGTGCTGCAGTGTCACAGTAATCATCGCGTTGTTGAGCAGTTTGCCGTTTGATCCGAAGCCATCAGCTTCAGATCGGTCTTATAATTGATGTTGATATCCGCGCTTGCACTGGGAGGCGACCAGAAACCGGCTACGGTGACATTAAATTACGATAGCCAGCAGATGATTGCTTCCCTCCCTAAGATTTAGGTCGGTATCCATTTAATTCATCATGATGAATCACTCTTGCTTCATAGTTGTGCTCACATATAAAGGCGTGAGCGGCCAAAACAAAGAGACTGATGACAGGGCCTTCCCCGTCCACTGCAACTTAAAAGGCACAAGGTGTTCTTCGCTCGTTACTATAACCACTAAGCTAGTCAAGAGTCAATATAATCGAGGGCATTTGTGTTTCTCAACGATTCTTCCCACAGCAAAATCACCCCCGTTTCCTCCCCACTAGTGAAAATCTTTCGTACAGACGAGGAAACATTCAGCAATTGTCCTCGTTTCTAATGACACAAACTTCATCGAATTTTCTGTATCATAACTGCAGCTAAAGCGGTTTTGTTGGCGTATCACCATGCTTTCATTCTTGAATGAAACCACACCAACCCACATCTCTCTACGCAGCCATGTCCGTAAGCTACACATGTACTTCGCTAACTGGAATACATTTCCCGATCAAGATTCATCAAGTATTTGTTTGTTTAAACAAAGTGCTTGAGAAATGTTGGTATATCAACCAAAGCATTAATGCATTCAGCGCATAATTTTTGCAAACACCTAGCGCACATCCACGTGGCTTTACATGGCACTTACACTGTGATCGTTTTCCAAAACAAATAACACAGCTTCATTGTTGGGGCGATGTTAAAGATTAAGAATATGTGCAATGTCACGATGGTCGCCATCGTGTCCCCAAACCCCCACCGACCTCACCTCTATGGCACGATAAAACCCATGCCTGAGATGCCGGCTCGATACCCGGCACCCCGCCGCGCAACAGCGCCAAACTCACTGTGAGATGATTCCGGTACATGCCAGCTACTGTCCCATACTTCTTGCGCTGTTTGTTGTCGTTTTCATCATCTCCAGCGTCACGGCCACCAAGGCGTGGCGGGCACTGGTACCGATGGCGCGTTCTTCCTCTTACATCGCCTGCACGTCATCGGCGACGTCCTCTCCAGATACTGCGAGCTTGCAGCCCGACGCACCATTTGGACCAGGCTGCCGCCATGATGTTGGCGGTCGGCATCGTTCTACATCGCCGCGCTGATACTGCCTTTTACGAGGGCAGACGCTTTTCCACAACTCTGGGGCTGGTGCCACCCGGATTGTCGTGGCGTCGTTAGCCGGGTATCTGGTGGGGCAGTGCTGAACTCCTACGTGCTGGTTCATGAGCAGCGCACCAGGGAGAAAAAACCCTGTGGGCTCGGTTGTAGGGTCCACCGTGGTCGAGATATGGTGACACCCTGGTGTTTGCCCTCATTACAGCACCTGTTATTGGGATTTTGGCAATGGGCGACACGGTAGAATTACACGGTAGTGGGTTCCTGAAAACCGCTGTTGAGGTTGCTGTCATGCGGTCACTACGCGGTGATTCGGTTTGTGAAAAACCGCGAGGGCTGACGCAGCTAAAACCTACTGCGCATTGCGCGCCCGCCGTATTAGTACCTTGAGTCGTCACGGAAGGCTTCGTAGTCGCCATTGTCGATGGACCAGCGGTTTATCCTGACCCGATCGCGGAAGTGCGGGTTGTTGCCGGGGTGCATGGCGTCCCGGCGAGGTGTTCATGGCTTTGAGCGGGTGATGAATATAGGCGCGCGTGTGGTTTTCGGACATGGCCGCCAAGTTCCACGTCAATGGGCGTGAAGTCACGGGTGAACCGCGCGTTGGTCAATTGATGTACCGTCAAGGTGTACACGCCACGCGACGTAACCGGGTTGGTGCCACGCACCAGTCAGACGTATCGGCACCTGCTTCGACGGCAACAAACCGAGTCGTCGGGTTCAAATACCCAGGAAGGTGGCGAGACGACTCCAGGAAGTTCGTCACACCAGCGGTAATGGTGCGGTTTTTCTTACCGGTGCTCCACAATGCCGGTACCCGCCAGACCGCGGCCCTCGGCCTCCGCAGCGTCGCTAAACTCCACAAGCCACGGGCTGCCTGACGCCTCAGGTCCTCATGCGCCCCTGCACCACGCCCCACAGACTTTGCAGGGAGCTTATCACGACGCGCGCGCAGGTCAACGATCGCTTCGTCGAGGCATCGTTGGGCCAGCGGTGAAATTGCGTTCGACCGGTGTTCCTGGTAAAGACGGGTATCCAGCAGGGTGGTGAGCTCGTCGAGGCGAACGCCGATGTCCGCGCCGAGCCTGGTGCTGAATCTGCATGGATTTCCGGTGAAGCGGTAGCGGAACCATCGATCGCTGCGGGATTCACCTTCTTCATCACGTAGGCTAACGGTCTTTACCACGGGCGCAGTTATCGTGTTCTTTCGGGCCTTCGGTTGCTCATGGCCGGGACTTTTTTGGAAGCCACTCCCCAGAACATGCCTGGAAGCCACCGAAGTCGTATAGGTTGGCCGTGCCGGTTCAAACGACGACTTTGACCTCATCCATAATGTCTGGTCAGCTGAAGAGGGTACGCAGGTGGGCGTTGAAGCGCAGCCTGCGCCCGCATCTCAGACCTGCTCGGGAGTGAGGTTTTCACGCTGACTTTCGTACCACCGGAATAAACGCTGGGGTGGCAACTATCACCCATGCCAGGTGTGGATCACTTGTTTTGACCGTGGCGATACCATGGCCCCATCGCCGTTACGGGGTGTTTGCCTCAGGCGAAGTGCAGTTCAAAGTGGTGTCGTGAAGGTACCGCTGGTGTTCCATTACTGTAACGCCTGAAACTGTTTGCCAGGGACCGTCCAGGCGCGCTCGGGCACTGGGTCGCGGTCGGGTTCCGCATCGTTCTTCTGTTCGCGGGTACCTTCCCTGTTTTCAACGGGTGCCCTCAATGTCCAGAATTGGGCAGGGATGCGATCCAAGCAGCGAGATCCACCAGGTGTGCCGCTTAAGCAAAGGTACATGGAGGCGGGATCAGGCCATGCGGATAAAGAACACTCAAGCACCATGCAAGCGCGGCAGGCGGGGAACGGATGAACGGCGGCGGCTGGTCGATAAACGCGATGAACACAGCAGTCATGATGAACACTGGGTCTGCGGCTCCCCAGTCGTGTGACCCTCAATGATAGGATTCCTCGACTGCGTTGTTCGACCCAGGCGTTGGTATGCCGCGGTGGTGGTAGTATTCCACATGCAGGGAGACCAGTCATTGTGGCTGAGGCCGAACGTCCGCCGATCGGGAAGATGGAGAGGTCAGCGGCGGGGTGAACCGCGCCGGTCTTTCTGTAAACGGCACTGTGGTACCAAGGCTCGCCAGCGAGCGAGGCTGGCTTGCGTGAGCGGCTACGATGGACCGGAAGATCAGGGCGCAGGAGATGGCGGCCTGGCAAGCCAGGTACAGCGGCGAGGCCGGAGAGGCGTTGCGTCTGCGCTGCAGTGGCGTGGGCTGGTAATTCAAAGATGTTCACGCTGGTGGCCTTCGATTTCGGCACCCTGAGCACGCAAAGAACTCGCGGGTTTAGGGTAGCCTCATCGCCGGACCCGAGTTCGGGGTGAGCATCAGCTGCTGCAGCTGTGACTTTTTATTTGGCGGCGGCAAAGCTGGGCGTGTTTCATCCGTGCCGTTGAAACGCTGCGCCACGTAATAAACGGTACTGCTGCTGCGGCGGCTTTGCAGTCAGGTTTGTTGGTACGCTGCGCTGGCTTCCCTAGGCCTCGATCGCGGTGCCAGCCTGATCGGGTTTGAACGTCCACAACGATCGAAGGGCGTGATGGGACCAAGGCATCTTTGAGCAGATCAACCCCGGATTTACCGCTGGGTCTATTCTGGGTTGGACAGAGTGTCATTGAGCCATAGTTCCAGACGCATCATGATCCCAACACCACAACGAGGCGGATCGCCGGGACTTTCTGCTGGTGCTGGTTGGCGGATGTGAGATCGGGCGGTTCTTGCTCACATTGCCAGCCTTTGGGATGTGATATGACGTGCCCTTTTTCCGCCTTGGTGCCAGTGACGTCGCGCCACCAGCACTGCGATACTGACCGTGAGGGCGGCGGAAAACCCCATGTGGGTGAATGTTCACAATGGACAGCGCCACTAGCGCAGTGTCCACCGTCAGCCCAGCAAACACCACGGCGGAACCTGCGGTTCCCACCGCGCCACTGCAGCATTGCGGCGTCTGTACTCGGCGCAGTACGGGAGAGGATAAATAGGGCCGTAATCGTGCCCACCGCTGGTAACATCACCGCCAGGACAGGCGTGACGTTGTTGAGTTGCTGAAAGTGGGTGGCCAGCAGAATAGACATGCTGCCGTCCCACGCGCCAGATGGCGGTGATCGGCGGAAGCCCGCAGCCACCACCGACTTAAGTGAAGTCAGCACGATAAAATATTACTTACGCCGATGGCTTCACTGATGGTCTTAATAATATTCAGAGATTTAAACGCCATCGCCGGTTTCACGGTCAGACCCTTCTCGCGGCCCACATCCATAGCGGAACGGATCGCGGCGCGCTGTTCGATCCGTCGTCCGCAGGCGAGGGCGTCAGGCTGAACGTGGTGTGGCCGACGCGTTGTCGGTGCTGAGCAGGGCGAGGTTCTGGCGTCGACATGCGGGTATTCTCTGGCAGCCCATGGAGGTGGTCTTCGTTTTTTTCCAACTGGGGATGGGCGTTACTGGATTGCCGTAACGACGGTTCGATCAATGTGTGCCGTCCGGAGGTTTCGCGTCCGAGCGGTCGCCTCCTCAATCGCCTTGGTGCTGTCTCCTCCGTCGGGTGCTGGCGCTTCCGGGAGCGGCAAACACCATGGTCACGCCGTCGCCGACGGGGTTGCCGTACGTCTGGGAAGTTCTCCTGTAGCTGCTCGGCCTTTTCCGAGGGGTGCCGGGGATGGCAGGCTGATCGTTAAGTCCACGCTGGAGGGACGTTTGCGCCACCCAGACCGCCACGAGGTCGGCAGCGCGGGCGGCGATCGCAATCCATTTCCACCGAAAAAGACCAACGCGGCTTAAAGCAGCAGCTGGGCCGCCACCTACGCTTCACTCCGCGTCGCGGCTTCCAACAGTGCGCCAGTGTACCCTGAGACTCGCGTCGCTTCTTCCCGGCGACAGGCACCGTCACATGTATCACTGTTGATGCGTACGCTCATGCTTATCGACGCCCGGACGGATAGGTTTCCAGCAGGGTGGCGTCTTGCTACGTCCTGCGGTGCTTTAATCTCAGGCACGTCTTGTACTCGACCTCTGTGGTCATTTCCGTTGGTTCGTTGGTTGCTACGATTGGTTGCTGAAGCGGTGACACGTGACGGGCGGTGATCCTTGTCGGGAAGTACTTCTGGCCTCCATCTCCCACGTCTCACAGGTACCGGCAGAGCAGGATTCCTCACCCAGATACTTTGCAGCAGCGTCCTTGGCCTGCTGTAGACTGGTCCTGGAATTGTTTGACCATATCTGTATCAGCGCCTACTTCGTTCAGCGTCGCGTCTTCGATACATGGACCATTGTCACCGATGCAAATTTCTTGTCTGCGTAATGTGCTTCCCGTCTTGCCTTGGTTGCGACTTTGCCGTTGTGATTTTGAGGTTGCTGCATCCATAACTCACGAGACGCTGGGAGGAGACCACTATCTGGCGTGTTTAGTGGTGAGCTTACGAGATTCGCTGATACCGTCGCTTCTCCATTTTCACTTTTTCCCCATTGCCGCTCTCGGCTGTCGCCGATGTTCGCTGCTGGTATCCTAGCTTCCGCCATTTCCGCAGGCAGCTTGTACCAAAGCCAACACACGTCGCTGCTGCCAGCGCTGCGGCGGCGGTCATGTTCTTGCGCATAGAGATCCCTCACTCCAACATGCGTGTGATCCTGGCCGCATTTGCCCACATGTGACGGCGTGCAGTATGGACTTAACATAAGCGTCATCGCAAGATTTTCTTTTCAGAATGAACGGAAATAGCAATTTCTCCCGTGAAGCAGGGACGGTGCACACTAACGGCAGGCGGGGTGGGCGTCGATACGCGTGCAGTTACACCTACGGCGCTTTAATCTGGGCGTCGTGCTCAACCTCGGTGGTCGACTCGGGTTGGTTCGTTGGTGAATGGATTAGTCGTCTGGGCGACGATGCGACTACGCTGATCTTTGATCCATAAAGAGCTTCTGATTTCCACTTCCACGTATCACACGTGCCGGAGCAGTTCCTCGCCCTGAGATACTGCGCGGTGTCCTTGGCCTGATCAACCACTGCTGATATTCTCCAGGCGTCAGTGTTGGCAGCAGCCTTACCGTGTTGAATCTTCAGCGCATGCCGTTGCTGCGTTATAGACTTCCATCAACGTAGTACGTTTCTGACTTGCGTGACCGGTCTGCCGTCATGGTGCCTTCGAGATCTTGCTCATGGGGTGCTTGGCAGGACGGATGGTCAACAAAGTGGTTGTCAAAACGCGAGATTCGCGATGCGTCAGCATACCTTTAAGTTTCCCATCAGCGCTTCCACGGCGGCAACACCAAGCCAGCACCGCTGCCGCCAGCGCCGCGACGTCTGATCTCTTGCGTAGGAGTTCACTCACTCACCATACCTGCACTCTTGGCTATCGCTGACTACGGCGGTGGCCTTTCATCGTTTCGGGGCTATCTATGAAAATTTCGCTTTTCGGAATGAACCAAAATCTGACACATTTTGTTCGCAAAACGAGTGGAATTGCGCTTTAACTAGCGGGTAAGACGCGATGTCGATACATAGTCGACACGCGAGGGAGTTGCAAGTGCCATCATCGGGTGCAGCGTCAATGACCTGCTGTTGTGATCCGCGAAGCGTGGGTGCTATGACTACGCTCGTCGCCGTCTCGCGAAGCGTCACCCTGACCACACCGTGCCGCCGGGCACTCGGATCGTCACATACAACTGATAAAACGTCTCGTATCGACGCAAAGAGGCGGCGACGAGCATGGGGTGTGACATCAATGCGGTCCATTTCTGTCGCCTTCAGTTCAATATGGTCAATTCCGTAAAAATCAATATAATACTTTCTCTGCGAGTTTATTCCCAATAATATCCCGACTCTGAATTGGAGGATATCGCCTCCCAAAAATCCCCGATTCTGCGCAAAATTGGCAGCTCAAAAGGCGTTTCCATCGCGCAATCGCAGCTTAGCTCAATCACATCAACTGGCGCGTTCGGATATGCTTCCAGAACCTGCGTAATATCGTGTCTTCGCTCAGCGGCTCTAAAAACGCAGCTCTGAGTCCTTGGTTGACAAATGCCGCAGCAGCGTATCGTAGTAGTATCTTGCCCGAGCGAGGACATATCTTGTACTAGACGCGATCCGTCATCGACTGGTTTTCCCAACCGACCCACGATTTTGTATGTATGTTACGTCAACGCGGACGCTGACGTTAGCGCTCTCGCGACAACCTGTCATTTTCTTATATTCCGCGCGCGTCCTCCGCTGCGTGCCGCCGACCAGCTCGCGGCAGCTCCTCAATCCTGGCAACAAACTCGTCCACGGTCCCCTGCCACGGTCCCACCACGGGCAGGTGATCATCGGGTCCGTCACCTGCGTGTATCAGTGTGCGCTTTCATGGGACGGCATCAAGATGGTCTCGCCGATGGTGGTTGCGTTTTTGTCCAGTCAGCGTCACATCAGCACATGTTTCCGCATTGCCGCCGACCGTAGCCTGCCCCAGCAGTATGGTGGTGCCGAAAATCTGGCATGAATCACTGCACTTTTCGCCCGCGCACGCACCGTGCGTCAGCTAAACACTCAGAGCAAACGACGAAACAGCCGCGCTCCCCGTCACCTCCCGCATTGCCGCATAACGCAGGCACCAGGTGGGCACCCGCGCCCTACCGGCGGCGCGCGCGCGGTCGCAGACACGCCCTCATCTATCGCTTCCAGCTGCGCTTTCACTACGTACGCTTGACCACACCACCGCATCGCCCCCTCGCTGCGTCACTGCAAAATGACGGCGCTTCCCACGCTCAGCGCGACCGGTTACACGAGCACGATCTACACCTGGCCTGCTCCAGGCGATTACTTCCCCGCAAGAAGTGCATCACCGTAGACTGCATCATCGGCGACGCGCGCCGTCTGTAGAGTTTGCTCTTTTCTCAACGCAGCCACTGCTATCGCGCTGACGACACCCGCGTGCAGCAGGTTCCGTATCGCGCTTCACCCGCTTCATCAACCGCCCTCGATCGTGCATGACTGGCCTGAAATACGGCTCCCCGGAGCGTAATCATCCTGCTCGTTCCTGTGGTCGTGCGCTCGTTTCCTTCACCCTGCAGATCAGAGACCACCGTTGCTCAATCCATAGCATGCCGTAGACTGCAAAATCTCTTCAATCCATGTGTCACCACGAATGCGCGCGGTCACGCACACCTGCACACTCGCTCAGTATTCCGCTTTGCCTTTTTCGCCTGGTCCGCCAACATGGGCGTCACCACGGCATCTCGTAGACTTTCCGCCTGGTCAGCGATCAACGCATGCCTCCCGCAGCGCCTGGCGGAGACTTTGGCGTTGCCGGAAGACGCGGGCGTCGTCATCCGCCGCATCACCCGCAAAGGCGTCAGATATGCTCAACCCACCCCACCATGCCCTTATCGACGCCGTGGCTGTGGCTGACAAGTCCCGCGTCGCCCGAATGCGGTGCAACGCGAGTCCCCCACCCGCTGCATTTCGTCGGCGTGAGCTCAGTGTTTCCTCGCCATCGCGCACTAACTTTTCGGTAGCGCAGTGAACGTCATGAAGGTGCCTCTAACACCATTGCCGAACATCGCGGACTACACACTGCGTGCACCCCCTCTGACAATAGAAATTTTGTTCGATAGAGTGTACTAATGGTTTGTCTGGCTTCGTCAGCTTGATGGTAGCAGGCGTGTCGCCCCTCCATGCGGCAGGTCACACGCTATGCTCACTCGAGATCCGCTCGTCCACACATACGACTGACGATCATGAGCCTGATCTTCTATCGCGTCCGCCATTCTCACTATAAGCGTAAGTCATCGTATGTCGCCCGATCCAGGGCCTCCTCCACAGCAAAAACGGTGCAATGGACTGGCTGTAATCATCGTGCTGCCCATGTGTGGGCCGGTGGCGACTACCTGGTGTATCGCCGCCGCGTCTTCTGAAAGATCGTAAAACCACGGTGGGGTGCACCAGTAGCTGCCATGCCCAGGCGCGAAACAGCTTACGCTCCAGCTTGAGGATGGCAGCATTTTCGCATCCAACAAACACGAAACCCCCAGCCATTCAGCTGGGGGTTATACGCAGTGGCAGAAGTTTGAACCCCCGGTTGGGATTACCAACACTCGCTTTCGAGCGAGCACCTTCGGCCGCTCGGACGCCACCGCCAACGCAGCGTATCGGAGCGTAGCGCTAAGCCAAATCACCGCTGCTAAGCATTCAAAAACGACACCTAGCAGCATAAACCGCTATCTGGTCGTCCTTTTTGAAGTGCCCAAGAACCTTGTCAGGCGGCACTGACGCGTCCCCAGCTCATGAAGCTTTTTCCTTGACCTCTGCTTTCACCTGGTCGGCGCGGCCCTCGTTGGCCAGGTCGTCGTCCTGCAGCTTCGCCCGATTCCTTCTTTAGCTTTTCCATAATTCTTGTGCCTTGTCTCGAGATCGCCATGGTGCCTCCTTACATGTGAGTGAGGACGATCGCTTGTGCGAACCTGCAGCGAGAGCTAGCATTTTACTGATCAGCGTCCGACGCGTACTACCCCAGTTGAACTTGTCCTTGAGTTTTACCTGCGGCTTCTTCAGCTTTGTCTCTGTAGCTTTGTCTATGCCTTCAGCTGACCTGTCTCGCCAAAGTTTTCGAGGTCTTTGAACTGTCGACTGCGTCGTCGAATTTTGTCTTTCAGTTCGTCGCCTTGCTTGCGGATCTTGTCTGCAAGTTACTCATGGCCCCAGCGTAATGAGCTGAAGAAAACTTTCAAGAGATCAGCACATTCTCGTTCGAGAACCCCGCGCACTTCGAGTTTTATGCAGCACAGAGGGGTCAGCGAACTATGTCAAAAGCGATCCACACGCACCTGTTTTCGGTTCGTACGCCCCGAAGATAAGTCGCCCCAGTCGCGCACCAACGAGCGCACCGGCACATCGCACAAGGTTCGAGGGTGACAGCAAGGTGCGAGTCGGTGAGCCGCCACCCGTCCCCGTAGAACGGACGGCGGCGTGGATGGCTCAGGAGTTTCGGCGTGGGCGGTGGGGTGTGGTCGGCTTCGCGGCGATTGGTGCCGTAACCGAGTTCCCGCCCGTCGGGTCCGAATATGACGGCCCCCACCGGACGTCGTCACGCGGCGATGTGCTGGGCAACCTCAAGTGCGCGGCGCATGTGGTCGTTCATCGCGCACGAGTCCGGCTTCGCGCGGCGAGGTCATGCTAATCCAGGTCGGGTCTGCGGCAGCGGAGAGTTCAGATTCAAGCGAGTTCAGCGGCGATGCGGGCAGTTGTTCGGAGGCCCAAAGTTCAGGTCATCTCGCGGATGACGGACATCACTGTTCGCTGAGCCCCAGGTCGGCAGGATGCTCAGGTCGCTCACGGCGGGGATCGAGGCGGTCGAGTTCTTCCTCCGTCATTTCGGGGTTTTGGGCACCCATGGCGTCAAGGACGCTGGGCGAGGTTATCGTCCACGGCCATCGTGGCGTCGGAAAGCAGGAGGTGGACGCGGGAGGGTGGGGCGGACGATGATGAAAGTACTCGTCGTCAACGCACAGCATGGCGAAAGGTTGGGTTTTTCGAGCCAAACCTCTGAACAGCTTCGATGGTGTCGTCGATGCGGCTGAAGCAGCTTTTCAGGGAGTTGACTGTCCAGTCGGTGCCGTTTCGGGTGACAGTGACGGCAAAGCGAGGTCAGGTTCGTGTCCGTCTAGGGTCGCGCCTGCATCCCGTGACACCGGGGGCAACCGATGCGGGGTCACCATTGAGTAGTGCTGTTCGTTTCCATGCGGAGTAACCGTAGTCCGGAATGTGCCACACTTGTCAGGTGACCACCACTGACATTTCCCGCCCGGTTTGTATTCTTGGCCTTGGCTGATTGGGGGTTCGCTGCTGCGCGACCTCACCAGCGGACATGCCGCTTTTGGCTACAACCGCTCTCCGCCGCCCCGCGCTGCAAGGGCTGAGGGATTCGACGTCACAGATTCCCTAGAGGATGCGCTACGCCGCGCCGAGGAGGGTTTGCGCTGATCGTGCTGGCACCTTATGCCTGCCATTGATGCGCTGCTTCACGACATCAAAGAATACGCCCCTTCCTGCGGTTTCACCGACGTGGTCAGTGTCAAAGGGAAAGTGTATGAGCTGGTGAAACAGCACGGCCTGGAGGATCGCTACGTCGGCGGGCACCCCATGGCCGGTACCGCTGACAGCGGGTGGCGGGCGTCGAAAAATGGGCTTTTTCGACGGCGCGGCCTGGGTAGTCACCTTCGATCACGCACTGGACACGCGGCCTTCGCAAAGCTGGGATTGACCTATGGATTGATGTGGTGCACATGGCCGCGAGTGGGGGCAGAGGTCATTCCGCTCGGTGGACCACCACGATGCCTCCGTCGCCCGCATCTCCCACCTCCCGCACATCCTCGCGGAAGCCCTAGCCATCGTCGGAGACAACGGCGGCACTCTGGCGTTGTCCCTGGCTGCGGGCAGTTTTCGCGACGGCACCCGCGTGGCGGGTTCGGCACCAGTCCTGGTGCGCGCCATGCGAAACTAACCACGCCGCCCTGCTTGACGCCCTAGACGAAACACTGACGTTGCTGTCGGATGCCCGCGCCAACCTTGACGCCGACAAACCCAGCGTTGGCGAGCTTGTCGACGCCGGTACCGCTCCCGCATCCGCTACCGAAGCGCGCTCCAACTCCCGGAGTGGTTTCTACCAGCGGCGGTTCTGTACAGTGGTCCTGAGTCGGACATGTCCGCCCGCCCCGTTATTCGCTTCCACTCTGGCGCAGACAACTGGGTGAGCCAGCTGATCAGGCAGAAAACGCGGGCGCGCGGATTGAGTGTTTTGAACAGACATAGAGGCAAAGGGCGCACCGCGGGCGCGCCGGGAATAGGTGAACATCAACAATGTTGTAAGAAAAGCATGAAGGCATTCAGTTTTTAAGTTTCGGACACTACAGCATGGGCGCGGCCGGCACCCGGACCGCGTGATGTTCTCCACGGGCGATAGACCTGGCGGTCGGCGCCGACGAGATCGGCGTCAACGGCGCGTACTTCCGTGTCCACCAGCTTTTGCCACCCAAGCGGCATCCCCTATGCCGCTGCTCTCCGCCATCGCCGCCCGCACCACGCGCATCGAAGTGGGTACAGGCGTGATCGACCTGCGCTACGAAAACCCTCTCTACCTCGCTGAAGAGCTGCAGCACTCGACTACATTGCCGACGCCGCGTCGCCCTCGGCGTCTCCCGGGATCCCCGAAGAAGCCGAACGCGGCTGGGAAGCGTCGGCTACACCGGATCCACTGATCCGCGCGGTCCGACATTGCTCGCGCAAAAATTCGACCGTTTCCTTGAGTGCTGTGGAAGGCAAAGGCGTGGTATCAGCCGACCCCACCTACTACGGGGACGGCATAAAACTACCGGTTCTGCCCCATTCCCCCGGCCTTCGCGATCCACATCTGGTGGGGTGCAGGCACCCGCGACACTGCCGAAGTGGGCAGCGGAAAAGGCGTGAACCTGATGAGTTCCGCTTTGCTCACTGAAACTAATGGCGAAGCATTTGCCGACCTCAGCCGAGCAAATCGAACGCTACCGCGCAGCATGGAAAAATGCTGGGCACGCCAACAACGCACCGCGCGTCTCCGTCAGCCGCAGCATCTTCCCACTGGTCAGCGACCACGATCACCAGATTTTTGGCTCGCGGGCACACAGCCAGGACCAAGTAGGGCGTATCGATGGCCTCGTCTCCACCTTCGGCCGCACCTACGCCGCCGAGACCCGACAAGCTGGTGGAACAGCTGCGTAACGACGCCGCGGTCATGTCCGCCGACACCCTCATGCTCTACCATCCCCAACCAGCTAGGAGTAGAGCTTAACCTGAGTATCCTGCGCAATTTCGCCGAACACGTGGCACCAGAACTTGGTTGAAACCCAACACCGAGGGGCCAGTGACGGGGTACACTGATTAAGTGAGGTGATCGGGGGTGGACAGTGGTGAGTCATTCAGTTCTACGGCCCTGAAAAAGTACTCAAAATACCTTCCAGAATCTAGGATGCTTGTTAAAATGGCATAGATTCCCAGAAGATATACCGTCACAAAACAAAGGGCTATATGACCACGGGGCGAGCTGTATTTAGTGGTGGCAAGTAGCACCTCCGCAATGACGCTACACAGTTGCACCATCCCGTCTGAAGACACCGCAAAAACACCTGGTAGCTGGGCATGGGAACGCGGAAATGCGCTAGCCACAGCGTACAGAGGCTGCACTGCCCTGTACCTTCAATGAACCCACCAGCACTGCTCAAGCACTGCATCAGCTTCCTGTGATCTTTCTTCGTGATTCTCCATCGGGTTTCAAGAAAATGTCGCGGATAATCGCCGCCAACCACAGCGACTATCTAGCCCTTATCACTGAGAAAGCAGGTGGAGATAACATGCAACGAAGAACACTTTCTGCAGATGCTGCCGCTCGCCTACCGGAATTTTGCTTGGTACCGAGTGCGTGCTCGTCATCAGATGAAGGTTCACATGCCCTCGCCTCGCCGGGCGGACTATCAACCAGCGCATCGTCGAAGAAACGTACACGGTGAAAACCGAAGAGCTCAGTTTTCAGGCGAGCGGAAACCGTATTACGGTAAAATAAGGATCCCTGAGGCTACGGGACAACGGCCAGTAGCAATCTTGAAACCATGGTTTTGGAGAAACCGCGATCAGGAATCACATGCAGAGACATTCTGGCTCAACATGGAATGAGTCGTATTTCAGCGCGACTTCTCCGGAGGTTCAGGGGTATGTACCTGGGCAAAGTGAAGGCGACATGACCGACATGTCCGTGTTTACAGAGGTGCAAAATCTACAGGATGCACTAAAAGAGGGTGGAGAAACTTACCTACGTAGACTCAGAACGCATCTACCTCATTGGTGCTAGCCGAGATGTGGCGTTGTCACCACGCTGGTCGCCAACCAACGCCTGCAGGAGTGCGGGGCATTGTCCTTCTGTACCCGGCTTTTTCTCGTCTGACGATGCCCGCAAGCGCTTCCCCACGGAAGCCGACATTCCCAACACCTACCGACCTGATGGGATTAACTGTTGGCCGACGGTACGCTACGGACGTCTACAACGTGGATATCTACAAACATATGTCAAAGGATTCAGCAGCAACGTTCTCATTTTTCACGGGCAGCGGACGAGCTCGTGCCATTTCTTATTCAGGCGAGCGCAAAGACATTTACCACCGCAACGATTAAAACCATTGATGGTGAAGGTCATGGTTTGGCTGCAAACTCAAAGAAATCGTTGCTGATGCCGCCTCAGATGATTAACTCCTAGCTGGTGCCCTCACATATTCACCCGACATCAGTAGGATCGAACCATGAGCAGAAGACATGATGCGGATCCTGCGACTACATCCTCGGGTGGTGATGTACGCCGTCGGAGGACAACCACTGGGCTGATCCCGTGCTCTTTGACGACAGGACGTCTCGGGAATCAACCCCGAAATGGCTAACCCGCTCACGGCTGATGAGTCAGGAGGATCGCATCGCCCGGATCACCGGACCCTGGATGTCATGAAAGCAAAGCGGCAAGACCTCGACCAGCTGTCTCTCAAAGATGTTGTTCCACTGGTCACGCAGCGCGGTTATTTCGCACCAGACCGAACGCTGCTCCAGCGTCGTGGCGTGGCTTACTGACTTTATTGGGCTTGGTCTGGCCATTGATGAACCTGACCTGTTGCGCATTATCAACGATTCACAGATGCCAGAGCAGCATGATCACTTTGATGACCTGCGGTTTCAAAGCCAAGCAATTGAAAATCTGCGCACCATGGCCCGGGAACTGACGTTTCTCTGAGATCGGCTAGGCCCAGACGTCTTGGTACTGGACAATCAGACGGCAACGAGGGCAGCCTGGTTCGCGGACGTCAAAACCGTAGGTCCTTTGCTCTTCCACCTGTGGACGCAAACAGACACCTGTGGGTGGTTATCCTGCGCGCCGCTCTCAACTGTTTCTGGTGAATTCCGAAACGGACCAGTGGGATGCCTTGTTAGATCTGCTCCACTCCGGCTATTGATGCCCACGGTGAATTCACCGGTACCACCTGATTGTGGACGATCACTCGGGTGGTCAAGCTGCCTCCCGCGACACTGAGCTGGGTACGAAAACTGCGCATGTTGGAGCTTAAAGCTCAGCATCGGCTGCATTCTGCATCAAGTGTAATGCAGGAGCACAGCGAGTGTTTTTCTGGCGACATTTGAGGTTCGAGAGTTAAACGATGATGTAATCTCCACGGCCCATCGTCGCAGAAACGATGGACGAAACAGTGTGCCATCCACCGACATGCTTGTTTTTGCCCCGTGAGGGACAATACGATATACCTCGTCCCCAGTGACAGGGTTCTGAACGGATTCATCTTGTTCGGGAACAGCCCGAATTTTCATCCCCCACGATGGATTATTGCGCGCCCTCGATGAGGGATTACACAACGCTGAGCGCGTTGAGCATTATGTAAGTGGTGCGCCCGGAGGATTCGAACCCCCAACCTTCTGATCCGTAGTCAGATGCTCTATCCGTTGAGCTACGGGCGCAGTTTGCGCTGGTGTGCAACGAAAATAACACTACTGCCCCCTCCCCTGGCAAATGGGCTGTACGCACATATGTTTGGGGTGAGTACAGCGCTCACAGCAAAACAAAATCCCGAGCCGTCGCTGGCAAGCGCGAAGCCGGGATTGGTGGTGCGCCGGAGGATTCAGACTAACCTTCTGATCCGTAGTCCAGATGCTCATCCGTTGAGCTACGGGCGCATATTCAGTTAACCCCTGTGAAATTGGCGGAGGCGAGAGGATTTGAACCTCCGGTCACTCCGTTAAAGGACAACTCGTGTAGCTGATGAGGCCCCATTCGGCCGCTCTGGCACGCCTCCAGCGGCTAAAGAAACCATTCGCAATACTGCCTTCGCACCTGCAGCCACCAAACGCACTATTTCGCGCGATATTGCCGGCGCCTATGATTCGACCTGACCTTAACTCATTTCCCACTTATGTTTCCCGGCGCGCGCATGCTGCAGTGCATGAAGCTGTCAGTAATGAATCCACGCATCCGCCGCTGCCTCAGGCAGTGCGGGCAATGCCGATGCGGGCGGCGACTGAATCGCTGCCGGATATGGGTGTCACGGGCTCAGGCGGGCATGGCCAGCGCGCTCGCTTCCGGTCTTGAGAATGTCGCGGTGGGGTGTGGGTCGTCGGCGTTGTGCCAGCAACTTGTCCGGTCAGCCTGCACCGATGGGGATGAGAAATTGGTGTTTTGCGTGGCGGGTTTTGAGGCATACCCGATTTTCGCCCAGGTCGTCAAGTACCTGTGCCGGTTCCACTCACCAAGGACCATCATACGACCTCCCGCAATGCTGCTGGACTGCCATCACCGACGCACGCGGCTGCTGTTTGTGTGCCGTCCGAGATAATCGCACGGGCACAACCATCACCGCGCCGGGTTTGAGGACTTCGCTGCGCGGTTCCGCTACCGCAGGTGCTGGTGGCGCTTGACGAGGCGTACATGCGTTTCATTCGGGACGTCGTACGCCGCTGTCTGCACGGTGCCTGCAGGCGTTTCGAACTGGGCAGGCCTGCGGTGCGTTCTCGCGGCGTATGGGCTGGCAGGGGCGCGTGTGGGCTACGCGTTTGTGCGGTGGAGGTTATTGACGCCTTGAATAAGGTTGCGCTTTACCGTTTGGGGTGGTACTGTGCGCTTTGAGCAGGCGCTGGCGTCGCTCGCGGCTGCAGACGCCTGCGCCGGGCTTTCGACGAGGTTGTTGCGGGAACGGGGCACGCATCATGACGGTGGGTGGTGTGGCGTCACTGCGAAGCCAATTTCGATATTGGATATCGTGACGACGCCCCGGACTCCGCCGCCCGCCTCGCCTGCGGGTGTGCTGATGCGAGCCTTCCGGAAGGAGCTGCGCATCACGGCGACATGGCGGAGACGGAAAGATTGCTGGCGGCGTGGGGAGGCTTTAAACGCGTAGTTCTTATGCAAATTTCAGACGGCAAAGCCCCATTTTCAGCAGTTTGATCAAAATACCAGCTAAAGTCTGGGGTAAATCCTGGCAGTCTAAAGCCATTTCGTGTATGCGCGTGCAAAAGGCATAGAATAGCTGTAGCCTACAGCGCCTCTGCTTTATGCCGTCCGCTGGGGCTGGCCCCCTAAGCGACGTTGGTCGTTTAGGGTCTCTCCTATGAAAAATTTAATACCAGTAGCACCTCATTTCTGAGCTTGGACGATCAAGTGATGCACCTTCCACAAACGATGACTACAAAGATAACGTGCTGAGCCAGATAGACACAGACTGGGGAAATAAATTTTCATTATTTCATTGGTACGCACGAAATTTTCAGAATGCTGCGACCAGCAGTGATCGATACCCAAAATAAATTTAAGTTTTTGACGTGTATGATACAGAAACCGAAATATCAATCTGCTCTACAAAGGGACTCAGAAGAGCAGAACTTTGCTTCTGACTGCATTGCCTCAAAACATTATTGTGACAGATCCTGCACGGGCTACTTTTTGGATCTCAAATTTCATTGATCTGGAAGCGAATATCATGGATTTTGTTAGGGATAGTAAACGACATATTGATATAGTGAGAATTGCGTAGTTGACATAATCGAAGGAACTGCACTGGCCTGCACTAGCGTACAAAACATGCAACGCAATGGATCCGAACAAAACGCAGGTTCTGAGGGCCTTCTTGGTCGGTGGTTGAGGGCTTTTCGCTTGACGTTTGTCTGGGTTCATCATCCGCTGCGACACTGATCAAGGACTCTATGAACATATCTGGGCGGGTCGCGGAATGTGGGCTTGTATGATGCTTCTGTGGACTTGATCTTTTGGTCGCTGCGGAATTTGGTCTCCACCGGCGACTATGGATGGGGCCCTCTATGCCTGTGCTCAAGAAGGGCTTTTCCGCAGTAGTTGCGTTTGGGACCCTCGGTCCATGGTGGTTGCTTTCATAATCTAGGAAGGGGACGTGATACTCTGTGCTTTGCAGGCGAAAGCGATCCTTGATCAGAATAGTTTTATGGATATCAATGTGGATCGGGTAGCCGTTAAGAGTAGCTATCTTTAGCTCTTACCACGTTCTGATCCCGAGGGGTGCGGCATTTTATATTCGGCCATTTCGGCCATTCGTCTGCGATGGGACGGCGGTTTTGTTGAAGTTGAACGTGGGCTGGTCGATGCTTCTCCGTTGTGTTGGTTGTTCGTGTTGGTTCCCTGCTGTGCTGATGCCTGGTGGATGGATCGTGGCGCTGTTGGGGGTTTTCGACAAGATCGAGGTAGGTTGCCTGGGCGAAGGGCTTAAACACGCCGTCGTCTCGTTTGGTTGCTGCCGCCAGCGCTGCGTTGAATGTGCTTTGAACGGCGGCGTGTAGAACAGCCAACTGTCGGCGTTGTCGGCGATCTGTTGATCTGTTGTTGGCTGCGACCCGTGACAAAGATCGGCAGCCTGCCGTGGAGGGGTTTGGGTGCGGTCTGTACCTCATGTTCGAGGGACAGGATCAATGGGAAGCGTCGCCCGTGGCGGTTGCGGGGCGTATCGGAATCGCGCCGAGTCTGGTAGTCAATTTGTGGTGGGGAATTTGACAGCCCGGTCCTGGTGGCAACGCCGAGAGGAACCGACCGTCGGTGCTGGTACACTGGTGGCCGCCTTGGCGGTGTCGAGGGGTGGCGCGGCGGCAGCACCGCACTTGCGGTGCAATGCGATATTTTCGGTGCGCGGCGAGGTTCGGGTGGGTGGTATCAAACGCTTGACCGGTGTCGCTGAACGGATCGAGGAGGGTCGTCGCGCACCCACAGCGTGGAAACCGGCGTCTGCCTGCTGGATCAGCTTGATGTGATTTTCATTGTGGGGACGGGGCCGAAACCTTCCAGCGGGGGTCAAACTGGTCATCGCGCCAGCGCGGATGCCCTGTTCGGCTTACGATGGTCGGCCACGGTGGGGGTTTTCCACTGTGACGTCTGTGTCGGTGTGATTACTCTGCGCCAAGGTTACTTTGACGTTGACGTGAAGGTCAAGTGAAGCTCGAAGCGTATAACAGCACGTGCGGCACATGCGGTGAGGGTAGCAGTATGATTGGGGGTCGCCCGGTGCGCGAGCACTACCGGCAGCTGCGTTATTACGAGGAGCAGGGTTTGTTGAGCGGAAGCTCGGGTGATTGCGATTACGGCGATGAGGCATTGAGCAGGTCCGCAGATCGAGTCCTGCGGGAGAGGATCCACCGGTTGGTGCGTGAACTTCTCTTGCCTGTATGGCACCGCGAACTCCCCGTAGGCTAATCCTGGATGGCGGCGTTGCTGAAGTCGAACGCGACCGACCAGAGCATTGACCATCTCATCAAGGCGTGGAACGCTCGACTGTTTGGTTGCAGTAACGGCACCTTGTTTTATTTGTTTTCCCAGTAGCACTAGCGCCGATTACCACTTCGCACAACGCCATCGATATGAGTGTGTTCCCCAGGTTTCTATGCGTAAGCCGTGTCTGGGAAGGTAGATCCGCTCCCACCTCCGTGTTCGCTGAAAATCCTGAATACCAATCGCCCACCGACACCGAGCAGTGAGAAAAGTGCTAACCCTGTCGCCTGAACTTTGTAGGTTCTGTTTTCCAAGTGGCGTGGGTAACATGCTGCCAATGACAAACAACACCCACACTCGCACTAACGAACATGACGCCGTTGTTGCCTGGCTGGAATGTGACGTAGTCACTGCTGCCGGTATGGAGCAGTGGCCACATCAACCCCGGTTGTGGTCGGCGGGCCACATTTGCCGAATGACCAGCAGAATTAACGCGATCGAAATGGGTGGTCCATAATACTATAAATCATCTCCATAGATACATCTCTGGGAGATATATTTTGGCGTTCCGTTTGTACGCACTTAGGCTGGGCACTGGACTTTAGGTGAATTCTGACTTTCTGTTGCTCCGCCGTTGCTGTCGCGGCCGGGTCTTTGCCAGGCAAGCCTGCAACCCCACTGAGGTAATGGTCTTGAGGGTTTGCCGAGCACCCCAACGACCATCGTGGTTGTCTCGCGCCGGACGGCTTTTGTGCAAAGCCGCGTGTCTTGGTCTACGCCATGATTGACCAGGTCTGTTGCCTGCACCTGACCTCGACAGGCAATCAATATATCGCTGTCGATGATGTTCGGCGTCTCATGCGTTTGAGATTCTGGCAACGGTTTAACATGACCCCGGGCTAGTTGCCAGGGTGTTTGTGGAAGTGAGGGTTTGAACCCCGTCCGTTTCACGGGACGCTCGCTTTCAAAGGCGGGGTAGAACAGCCGCTCTGCCATACTTCCAGGCTCAGTTCATGGATCAACAACATCGCGCAAGCACCCCTCAACATTGTGGCAGATAACCCCGCCGCACCATTTGGCCTACTCTGATGTCATGACCGGACACGATGGCTTAATCACGCTAAGCAACCAGAGGACAGGCCTCCCTCGCCTTACCGGTACCCCATGCTAACTGGCCCCGGCGGTACTAAATGAAGGTTCATGCGACGGGCGTGAACCGTATGGCGACCTCCTGCGGGCTGCGGTCACTATCCCCACTCTGGTGCGGCGGATCATAGGCGCGGTGTGCGGGCACCGTCAATAGATCCTGGCACCACCGGCCTGGCGTGGCGATCAGGTGGCATGTCTGTTGGCGGGCAGGGGCTACGCGGGCGTAGCGGTGGGCCAGCTCATGCCGCTGCCGGAGGCCTATTCCTTCGGCGTGGAGGCCGCGAGCATTGTGGAGGCGGCCTGCGATGGTCAAATCTGGTGATGCTGGCGGGCCTGCACATTGTGAACGCTGCTGATTCACGGCGGCGCGGGCGGTATCAGCGTTTGCGATTCAGTTACAGGCAAGGCTCTGGGCTGCACGGTGGCGGTCGCGGGTTCGCCGGAAAACTGCCGACCTGCAAAGAACTGAGCGCGGACATCCTGATTAATTCGAGATGATTTCGCTGGCGAAATTCGCGAAGAACAAGGCCGATGTGATTTGAACTATGGGCGCCAGAAGTATCTGGACAGAATGTGCGCACGTAACCGCGGATACATAGTGATCATCGGCATGCGGGAGCGGGTGGGGCGAACTCAACATCGCCCGCTTGCTCACCAAACGCGGCACAATCTCAGCCCTGCGCTGCGACACGCAAACTCGACGATAAGGCCCATCGTGTCCGAAACAGTGGAGAACGTGGCGGCCCATAACGCACGACGGCGCATCGCCACCATGTCGCCACCATCCGCTTGCCGACGCCGCGCGCATGAGCTGCTCAGCTCGGCGCGGTCTGGGCTGGTGATCTTAAGTGGATTAGGCCAGGATGCCGGTGCGCTTGGTGAGCTGGTCGATGTCGTGGGTGGTGTTGAAGGGGGCGCGGGTCCACGATGACTGATCCGCCAGCCTCACCGGCTCCCATGGCTTCGAGGAGGATCGCGGGACTCACGCTGATGACGATTCCATTGGCACATGAGCCGTTGCTGAACCGTTTCTGCAGAGCCCCAGGAACAGAGGAAAGGCGGCTCAGGGGACGGTCGATAGCGGTGACACCTGTCCGGCAGCCTCGCCACTAATGCCCAGCAGGTGCACATTGCCCAACCAGTGGCGGGTTTCCACGAGGTGGTGCGTGAGAGTAATGGTAGTGCGCCAGATCTGCGAAACTGGTCAGTCGGTGCGCCGGGTTCCGCGATGCGTATTCATCAGGCCGGCGAGGTGTTCACCAATGGCGAGGCCTCCCCGAGCAAACCAATCGACAGGGCGCCGAGTTCTAGCTTTGGGCGGAATCATGGGGTGCGAGGGGTTGACGGCTGCCGAGACGCGGGGAACATGGTGGTGTCGCGGAACGCCAGGCGGCGATTTGGGGCCCGCCAGAGGGCACGTTCACAGCGATGATGTCGCCCGCAGTCTCCATGTCGATGCTGCGATACGGTGCGATGGCCGGTCGACAGAAAAGCGCAGGCGCGGGAAGCTGGTGAACAGTATCAATCTCAGAGACGGGTGTGATTATGCTTACGAGACGGTGACGGCAGGGGCTTCCTGACCGCGTCCGAACCGGACGCAGTCGCTGGGTGCCACCGGTTTCGCCCGGTGCCAAGTCTGGTTCGGCCCACATCTGGAGAAGCATCAAAGTTTTGGAGGTATTGCGTGGTGGTGGGTTCGTCGCTGCGGCGGAAACACAACAGGTGTTAGGGGCAGCCGCCAACAAGGCAGCCAGAAATGGCAAAACTCATGCATGCCCTCCCTACCACTACGTCGAGCCGCTGCAGGACACCGAAAGCGGTGAGGACCAGGACGTCCTGCGGCCCAGTGGGCACCCGGCGACGAAATGTAGGTGCCCACCACCGACGCGACGCCACCAGCCGCCAAGGCAGCACCATCTGACGTACCGTGCGGACCATTGCCTGGCTGCAGCTGGTGGGAACACCGCAAACGCGATCTCGCCGAGATCAAGCCCACCGCTTTCCGCACGCCCGTCCACCGTGGTACAATCAGCGACAACGTGGTGACCATACCGTAAGGGCAGCCCAGACACGGCTGGCATTCTCTGATCAAAGTCATCATGGTGAGGCCGCCACCAGCAGGATCATCACAACAGCCGTGATGCTCACCACCGCGATAGTGCCCACATCCAGGTTTGGTGAGGTAGCAGAGTTCGCAAACATCAACTCATGCCACCTTTACCCGATGCGGCTACGCTGGATGACCTGCGGCAGCGCAGGCCGCCGCGGAAACAATACTTGCAATATGGTCGTGTCAATGCCAATACGCGTAGTGGCCGCGATGCGGTTCGCCAGGACCGCAGCCAGCAACCCGTGACCAGCACGTAGTGATGACCGGCATGGGCGGGCGTCGAAACGGTGGCGACAGCGACTGTGGAAAATTCCCGCGACGCCGGGGAGGTGGCGGCGGACGATGACGATCCGATAGCAGGGACTGCCTGCGCAAATGCAGAACACCCCCGCGCGGCACCAAGCGCAGTAGAGTGGGTGCCGGGCGATGATGCGCTGGTAGGAAAACTGGAAAGAAGTCAATGAACGACATCACCAGCCCCAGCCCAAATGCCTCATTGGCTTTCTTTGGTAAACTATATCAATCGGGCGGCAACTGGTAACTATTCACAATGGTGACATGCTGGCACAACGACGCAACGATGGACAAATTGTGGTGCACAATCGGTTAACCGCGCCTGATCCCGTTCAACCAGAACATCGCCAGATCTTCAAACAGCGTCGACACCCGCGAAGGGCTCATCAATAATACAAATCCGGTTATGTGTCCAAATGGGCCATAAACACTCGACGGCGCTGGCCACCGACAATTCGGAAATCGGCTTAGCGAATCAATATAACCTACTCCAAATTGGCGGCCACCAGGCGTTTCTCCTCGGCCGATGCGGCGAAACCAGCCCAGCAGGGGTACAATGCGGCACCACCTGTCAACCGTGATGGGGTAATCCCAATCCATCGGCGGCCGCGGCATATAAAGCCGCGGTGACTACGTGACGGCTCGCCAAAAACGGATATCACCGCTCAAGAGACCAGGTCAGTACCGATTTAATGATCGTTGACTTTCCGGCACCATTCGGGCCGATGCGGCTATCCTGATGATCCCTACGGGACTCGAAATGAGACCGAGGTCGCCGGAGATAAGGTGTCTACTTGCCTCGAAATACGTAACCTTGAGGTGCCGGAGGTTTCACGACACCTGCATGCCTTCGCCTCGGTGCCGACGTCGTGGTGCGCCGACGATGACGGCAGCCCTGAAGGCCCGAAGGTTACATCGCGCCGCGCGGAACGTAACCAGCTGGAGAAGTATCTCGTCGCGTAACGCCGATACCCGGACCGTCTGGTTTTCCCTTGCGGCGCGGTGAATGGCGACGTTACCGCCAGAACTCATCGACTCGTCACCGGAGGATGATTCTTGAAGGGCATCGCCTCACTGTCTGGCCGGTGCCTCATTTCGCTCTACGCCATGGAACGGCTGGGTGCCTGATCTGCGGCTTTCATTCGCGGTGACAGCGGAATACCATCGTCGACTCGTCCGCTCTGCCGAAATTCTGGCACCGCTCTCCACGCCTACCTGCATCCCGGATGGGACTGGATGGAGTCTTCAAACCATTTTGAAGGGGCGATGCGCCACCAATACCCTGGCAATCCCAACAAACGCTTTTTCAATACGCAATCGTATTTCAGATGAGCCAGCCTGCTGCGCTGAATCGGTCTCCTAGAATATACCCGTTTCGGCTGGTCTTTTCCCAGTTCAACGTATCCCAAGGTTTTAGAGGGCGTCTGCAACGCATGGGCTGGGCGGGAATCGTCACGCCCTGAGAAAGGTAAATATCCAGACGATCCACGGGAAGAAAATTGCGTCCATAAGCGCCCAGCTCGGCCAATTTATGCAGGATCGCGCGCACATGCTGCGGATATGGGTGGCGCTATGGGACCACACGCACCCTGCGCCGGCGGCGGCCATCGTTTCTCAATGATCTGCGTCACGGCGGCGTCAGGCGCGTGATGCGGGCGAGGACGCAGGACCGTGGCGTCGCGGCCGCAGCCTCATGTTCAAGGGAAGGTGTCGCGGCGTCGACAAGCGAGGGCTCCGGTGCACCGCCGGACGGCCGTTCCATGGCTTGCAGCAGCGATAAAGTCGTAAAGCTGGGAACGCTCGATGAGGTCCCGTACTGTCTTCGAACAGAGCCGCCACGCCTAATCGTGGTTTTCGCTGGTGAGCTGCGTTTAATCGCAACATTGAAGGTACACAAGCGCCGGAA